>WLWD01000302.1_pt1 | contig 144967 bp, 94 predicted proteins | sample 6712731 | NCBI WGS metagenome assembly WLWD01 (sample SAMN12718690, study PRJNA576275) | sponge metagenome | isolation source: marine sponge | host: Mycale hentscheli | place: New Zealand: South Island, Marlborough, Capsize Point | collected 2014-11-01
AAAATATTGACCAGTCAAGTATGAAGGATAATGTGACCAGTGAATCAAAGGCCCTCAAGAAAAGGCAAAAGAAATGGAAGAAAAAGTGGATGGAAGAGATGATAGCATTAGGAAAAAAGGGGACAGTGAAGAAAAAGAAGTTGTCATGTTGTTTGAGGAAACTTATAGCAAGTGATGAGAATCAGGAAATGGGGGACCGAGATGAAGAAAAATGTTACAAATCAGTGACTAACAGTCTAATAAAGGAGATTGAAGATAGAGGTGTAGAAATGGACGAGACATCTTTGACTGACGCACTTCTTGATACCACAAAGGTACGTTTTACTTGTTAGATATTATTGATTCGTTTTTATGTGTGTTTTGGGTAGTGTCAATTGGACACTGGTTTGTGCAGTTAACCTTATGTCCTAGCCTTCCTGGCTATGGGATAATGACCTAATAATAATAATTTGCACAAATACTTGTAACTTGCTAAATGATATTTTTATACTCACTGTTCAGTACGAGATTAATCACTCACATTAGGGGGTGTAGGCAGGGGTTCAGGGGGTTCACGTAAACCCCCTTTCAAATTAATGATATTCATGCATCAATCTTTCTATATACTGAATATAATGCTCAGTTGTGCATCCTGTATCCTGAGCGTTCTTGTGAACGCTCAGGATAATCTCCTTGTAGGCTTCACAACTATTTATGAGCTACATAAACTGAACAAAGACTGTTTGTACTAGATCTGATCAATTATGAAATGGAAATAGACATTGATAGTGTTTGTAAACTATATCTAAACACGCATCCACGTAAAATAGAATCTGCAAGTTTGTTTTAATATTTTTTATTCAATTCACTTATCATTTCATTTGTTCCATCACTCCACCATAGTAGATCTTGAGTAAAGTGTCAAGCTGGTTGGTTTCACCAAAATCTATTTTGTGCCAAATAGAAGTATGGATTTTATGCAATGGTTGTGGTAAAATAGTTTCGTTAGACTTTAGGTTAATTCTGAGCCCCCCATTCAAATATCCTGCCTACGCCCCTGCACTTATGTAACTTTCTGGTACAGTATTTTTTTAAATTAAAAGAATGTTGTAGCCATGAAGGATTGCTAAAACCTCATGCATTAGGGATATTAACGCCCCTCTTTTGAAAATTCTGAGTCAGATTTTGCCTTCAATTTCCATAAAACTTCTTCTGTTTACTTATGATTTGTACAGGTCCATGATGTAATCCAGGAGGGAAAACAGCAGATGGACATTCTCTTGCTAAAATATAACACTTTGAGTGGTAAGTTTTAAACTAGATATGACACCTTATTCTGTAGTAGTACAACAAGAAAGTCTACGTTTGATCAGAGTAACATCATCTAAACCAATGTTGTTGCATCTATTACTACTTCATTGAACTTACTTGCACACTAAAGTTTACTGACTTTTAAATATTAGGTGAAAATGAAGAACTACGTCATCATGTCAACCTCCTAGAGCAAGAGTTAAAGGACGTGAGTGATTCTCGTAGGGAACTTCACAATCATTTTAAACACCTGGAGCAAGAATTGCAGGAGACCCATGAGTCTCACTGCATGCAAAGTGATTATATTAACCTTGTGGAGCAAGAGTTGAAAGAGGTGAACGATGCACGCTTTCAACTATATGATCGTGCCAACTATCTGGACGAAGAGCTAAAGAAGGCAGACCAGTCTCACCTTGAACTACACAATCATGTCCATTTCTTGGACACAGAGTTGAAGGAGGCCAACATGACTCGATTAGAACTGAGGGAGAACGTCAATCTTATGCAGCAAGAACTAAAAGAGGCCAATGAATCTCGCTCTAACCTTCAAGATCATGTCCATTTCATGGAGCTAGAGGTGAAGAAATCAAATGAGTCTTGCAGCGAACTAGAATTAAAATATGCTACCATCATGGAATATTCTCAAGAGAGGGAAATGGACCTACTCATCAAGTTAGAAAAAAGTGAGCAAGCACGTAAAAAATTTGAGATTTATGTGAATGAAGCGGAAAATAAGGAGCTTGCAATTACTGAAGAAAGAAGGAAGGCAAAGGAGCAGATAGATCAACTTAGGCAAGAGATGAAGGACCTTGAGCTCTCTTACCTCAAGAAAATCAACAGCCATGCAAAGAGAGCAAGTGATGTTACCGTGAGTAAATAATGTATCTGAGTGAGTAAATACTGTAGCTGAGAACTGAAATGTTAACTTTTATTCAAATACTTTCTGAAAGTAATTAATACCAGCAAGCTAACTTAAATATTGTTTCCTGTTTCTTCATCATAGAAGTAATTAATTATGCGATAGTTGCAGGAAAAACTGACTGTGTCTTGTTTAGATATTTCCCTTATTGAGAGACAAAATGAAAAAAAATCTGTACAGTATTAATTAGTCATAACCAAGCTAACAATTAACATACCAACTGTTTATTTGACTGTCATGATATGTTTTGCTATTTTCAATAAGAAAAAGTAGAGTCTTGCATATTATAATGACTTGTGACTGATATACACTTCAGAATGTTTTCTGAAGTAAAATGAATAAAATAATACACTGAGTGACATTCAGTGTTACATTAGTACAAGGAAGGCATTCAAGGAGTATATCACTATGTTATATAATTGGATTGTGTCCCTCTAGAGTAAGCTGCAGCATGTGGAGTGGGAACTCATGCATACCATCCATGAAGTCACCTTGTACAAAAAGAAGTAAGAAAAACAATATTAATAAGATTGCCATTTATGTAGGAAGAGGAGTAGAAGTGAGCAAGTATATCCAGTGCCCGTAGCCTATTCATAGTTCTATCCACTTGTAACTACATTTACAAAATGGCATGAAGTATTATTTTTATAAACTTTTTTTTTTCAATAGAAGCGACTATGAATTTCTCAATACAAAAGTGATGTGCAAACTTATTAAAGAAAATTTGTATTCTCTGTTAGACAAGGAAGTATGTACATGTATCTCTAGCTAATTTTGAAAATATTGGAATTTTTCACTATTATAAATACTACCAGCTGAATTAAAATAAAGATGATTATTTGAAATAATTACATCAGGGTAATTTTTGTCTTTTTTGATCATTAATAATATACTTATAATTAATTTTTTAGAATGGATGAAATGGAAATACTTGGTGAACAGTCAAGTGGGCAAGATCCATCAGATCCTCAGCGACATTCTCATACACTTCCAGTGTCAGTTCCACACATCAACAATGGAAGTAGGTTAGTCAATGGAATGGCCAGATATTAGCACTGAAATGTCTTTGTTGCCAGTAGACTCTACTTACGTTCTAGTCTTCCTGAAATAACTTTAGTTACCTGTCCTCTAGTATTAACTTTAACAGTGAAGTTATCTAGTGTGGAATAAACCACTTATTACACTGTCAGAGTGATATAGCTAGGTATTTCACTCTCAGGCTTTATTTTCACTTGCCTCTGGCTTGTGGAAATAAATTAGCCTGCTCTTGAAATATTTCGTCACATCACACTCTGACTCATGTAATAAATATACTATATATATACTGACTATGCATGTGGATGTTGTATGTGTTTTGCAATATTTTAGGCCTGTTTTCACACCTAATCTTAAGATGCCTGCACAAGTCGCCTACAGACCACCTCTCGGACACTCAATGGGTCATGCAATATATCATCCACTATACTATCCACCTCTACCATCAACTAACTGGAGATTCTATCCACCTCCTCTTCCTGAAACTCAGGACCTCATCCAAAAGAGAGCCAGCCCTACTGGCCTTATCTCTCCTCAGGTCCCCATTGCACAGGATCCTGCTACTAAGAACACTCATCAGAACCTAATCCCTCAGGTCTGCACTCCTCAGTCCTCCACTCCTCAACAATCTGCGATTCTCACTGGTGGAGTTAGCACACCACATAGCTCTATCCCTTCTGATCCCATGTCACCAGTATCCACTCCTCTGGGACCCATGCCACCAGCATCCACCCCTCTGGGACCTATGTCACCAGAATTCACTCCTTTGGGACCCATGCCACTAACATCCACTTGTCTGAGACCACCAACATCCACCCCTCTGGGACCTATGTCACCAGAATCCACTCCTTTGGGACCTATGTCACCAACATCCACGTTTCTGAGACCACCAACATCCACCCCTCTGGGACCCATTCCACCAGCATCCACTCCTCTGGGACCCATGCCACCAACATCCACTTATCTGAGACCACCAACATCCACCCCTCTGGGACCTATGTCACCAGAATCCACTCCTCTGGGAACCATGCCACCAACATCCACTTATCTGAGACCACCAACATCCACCCCTCTGGGACCTATGTCACCAGAATCCACTCCTTTGGGACCCATGCCACCAACTTCCACTTGTCTGAGACCACCAACGTCCACTTGTTTGAGACCACCAACATCCACTCCTCTGGGACCCATGCCACCAGCATTCACTCCTCCGGGACCCATGCCACCAGCATTCACTCCTCCGGGACCCATGTCATCAGCATCCACTCCTCTGGGACCCATGCCACCAGCATTCACTCCTCCGGGACCCATGCCACTAGCATTTACTCCTCCGGGACCCATGCCACTAGCATTTACTCCTCCGGGACCCATGCCACCACAATCCACTCCTTTGGGACCCATTCCACCAGCATCCACTTGTCTGAGACCACCAACATCCACTCCTCTGGGACCCATTCCACCAGCATCCCCTCCTCTGAGACCCATTCTTCATAGCCCTATTCCTCAACCTCCCATCGCTCACCAGACATTTTCCCAAAACCGTCAACAAGATCCTTAGGGTATGTTTATCCTCTAATTATAATCAAATTTTTATCGTTGTGTTTTGATTTCAGGATTTTAAACTCTGAACAATTGTGTTTGTGTTGTTTTAATGTCGTTGTTTTGTTCATATTATTTGTGGCAACTTTGTCAGTATTTTCTTTGCTGTTTTGCTGTTGTTTTGTCATTGTTTTTGTTTTAAACTATTGTATTGTTTTCGTCACCATAATGTCAAATAATTGGTATAGCTATAGCTATATTATTATTATATATATATTATATATATATTTATTGCAGCTTTGATATTTTTACTTGAATATTTCCGCATCACGCGAGCGTTCTGTATTCTCCCATATTGTACGGTTTATATTGTACGCTACTTGTAGCGCGCGCGTAGCGAGTAAAATCAATGAAAATTGTATTGTAACCGGTTGAGAAAATTTTCAAAGAAGCAATAAATCACTTATCACACTCGTCGTACAATATGGGAATGATATTTTACTCTCACGCCACATTTTCACTCGCCTTTGGCTCGTGAAAATATTTTGCGTGCTCGTAAAATATTTTCCCATATTGTACTCTGACTCGTGCTATAAGTATTATATATATATATATATATATATATATAGTATACTATTCCACTGGGCTATATAGTAGTTTTAGTTGATGCATACACACATGTCTCCTGTATGATTAGTAACGTCCACAGGATACTGACAGTATCCCATGAAGATTTCTCCTACTCATTAAACACTTCTGTGTCTATAACCAAGCTAGGGAGGAGCCATAACTCTGTCTAACTCGTCCTTCAAAATTGGGACTCCTAATCAAGAATTTGCTTTGTCTCCTGCTAAAAAACTTTCTCCATGCTCGACTTGAAGCATCTTGTACTGTTCCAGCAGTTTCGTGACCTTGTTAGTGCACAGTTAGATCATTTTGCTCACTTGAGAAGCTTGCTTTTGGCCACCCATGTTGTAATAATGAAGCAATACATTAAACTTGAAAATCTCAAACATTGCAATAAAGATAATCCCATCGTAACTGTATGATGTTTATGAGTAGCAAGATAAAATACTCACTCTCTAACAGCAATCTTAATCTGACCCTCACTTATTTCCACAAATAGTTCATAATTTTCAAAGTTTCCTGGTAGCTAATCTTCCATATGTGGTATCATCTAATATTTGCTCCATGATCCACTTCAAACTCGCCTGCAGAACAACAGAAATTAAGAGCAACATAGTAAAAACAATAAGCAATACAACTCATATGCACACGAATGCACATAGAAGGATCCTAATCATGTAAAGATAGGAATAGTGAGATGCTTGTATCAGAGAGCTAGGAGGGTAACTAATAAGTGAAAACATGAAAGAAGAAGAGAAACACCTACACAAGTACTTCAAAGTAATGGTTATGACAATACAACCATTATAGGACTGGCTCTATAAAGAGTTGCCTTCTAAAGATCACATTCTTACTATTCCATACATAGCAGGGTTCAGTGAGAGCATTCAGAGAGTTTGTAGAGTCTTTGACATTAAAACAGCTTTTAAGTCAGGTAAGACACTAAGATCACATCTTACTAAAGTCAAAGATACTATACCCATTACCACTGAGTCATTCATAGTGTACAGTATACACTGCAGTTGTCGTAAAGTATACATAGATGAAACAACTAGAAGGCTAGAGCAGAGAGTGAAAGAACATCAGGATGCTTGTAAGAGAGGTGATGAGAAGGTTTCAGCCATTGCTGATAATTCCTGTGAAACGCTTGTTTTTCAGGCGCAAAAAGTTACTGCGAACGGTTACTACAGCATTGAAAACCATTCAAACGTAATTTCAAAACTTCGTCGTTTTTTGGGGTTGCTAAATTCCGTTCGGTTGGTTGTCAAGTGCGTCACTGAGTGGCTAAATATTAAAACGAAGGAAACCACCATTACTTGGGAGAATGTTAGTTCCAATTTTGTTAGCTAAAAGTACAAAAATAACTCTGTGTGTATATTATTGTTATTTTTTGTAGAGCTGCGAGCTTGTTCACCAGTTACTGGTAATCGAGGCAGTCAGAATTGGATACTGGAAGTTATCTCTGTTCATTAGCTAAAAGGTATAGTTTCCCATTATCTGTGTAGTTATTATTGTACTTCAAAATCTATCATGCTGTGTTATACATCAGACTATTAATCTCAGTAAACATTAGTGGCCAGGATACTGGCTTATAATGTTGATTTAGTTTAGCTAATATTGGTTCTGTTTATTTTATATAGGCCAATTACTTCAATTTGAATAGTATAGCTATAAACTAGTGTTGATTTTTACAATACACAAACTATATTCATTTTATGCAAATTTGATTATTCTGGTGTATTTCATTGTCTTGACTGTACACTCCAGCTTTAGTCATAGCTAGATGGCTACTATTAGGACTTAACAACTGGACAACCTTCTTGTGTAACTTTTGGTTAACCAAAGTATTAGCTAATTAAATACGCCCACTACCAGTATCTTCACGCAAGCTGGAAACCTTTACACTGGTGCTTCCTCCAAATGGACGGTGCAATGAAATACTTTCACAATATTCCTTCAGGTCCTATGCTAAAACGAATAGAATTATGATCATGTTGTTGCACGATATGCCAAAAATCAAATCTTGTGAAACCAGTCTTTTGTTTGTGCGCAGACTCGCTCGCCCTATTTGCTCAAGCACATCACTACTGGTAGGATAAGGGGTAGCTAGAGTGTTATTCACTAGTGGTATCTCGCTCATTTTGCTCGCTTGAAAACAAGCAAATATCCACAATTTTCAATTGTATTACCCCTGCGAGTGTCTCACTCGTTCCGTTTGCTCGCCAATAATAGGCTACTTTAAAATGACCTGCTCATGATTGGACCAACCACATCCCCAGCTCTCACACACATCCTGTTGAGATTTAGAACTCATCGCATAGCAATAACAGCCGACATATCAAAGATGTTTCGGGCAATTGAACTGCATCCTGACGATAAAGACTATCACAGATTCGTCTGGCGCCCCAACACTGAAACACCTCTGCGTGACTTCAGGATGACTCGGTTGACATTTGGCATAGCGGCTTCTCCTTATGCAGCTACTCAGACTCTTCAACAGGTAGCAGCAGATTTCCAATCTCAATTTCCACAGGCCTCACAAACAGTACAGACAAGCTTCTATGTTGATGACTGCTTATCAGGAGCAGATACTGTAGAAGAAGCAGTGAGACTACAACAAGACCTCTCAATGAGCTCCTAGGCAAGGGAGGATTTGTTCTCCGAAAGTGGAGGTCTAGTTCTTCGCTAGTTGTGGAAGCCATACCGCCTAGTCTTCGAGAAGAGGACTATCTTCAAGAATTACCAGTTCCATCGGACTGCCACAAAACTCTGGGAATTCACTGGAACTCCCTGCAAGATACTCTTCACATAGCTACTGCTCCCCTTGAAACTCATCAGACACTCACCAAAAGACAGCTCACTTCAGACATTGCTCGCACGTTCGACGTGCTTGGATGGTTCGCTCCTGCTACAGTCTGTATGAAGATTCTACTGCAGTCATTATGGGAATGCAAGGTGGACTGGGACGAGCAAGTTCCAGAAGATCTTGAGGTGATCTGGGCCAGTTGGAGGGAGCAGTTATGCCTCCTTAACAAGCATCCTATTACCCGCTACTACTTCAGACCAGATGCTGTTGTTACTAACACTCAACTGCATGGTTTCTCGGATGCATCAGAGAAGGCCTTTGCTGCCGTTGTCTACATCCGAGCTGAGTATGCCAATTCTCTGACTTCCGTGACTCTTGTAGCAGCCTAATCACGAGTAGCTCCTCTCAAGAAGAAGTCAATACCACGTTTGGAGCTGTGTGGATCACTTCTGTTAGCCAAGCTGCTAGACTCAGTGCGTACTGCACTTGGAATTGACATAAGTCAGACCCATGCCTGGACAGATTCTACAGTCGTTCTTAACTGGTTAGATGGTAACCCTCGACGCTTGAAAACTTATGTAGGCAATAGAATATCATCTATCCTGGAACTACTTCCCACAAATATATGGAAACATGTACCATCTCAAAGCAATCCTGCTGACTGTGCCTCCAGAGGACTGCTTCCTAAGCAGCTCCTAGAACATCAACTTTGGTGGCATGGACCTGAATGGCTGTCCAAGGATTCTTCACACTGGCCATCTCAGCCACAATGTCTTTCCTCTGGGGAAGATTCTGAGGTTAGAGTCTGCATCAATGTCATTACCTCTACAGAACCCTGGCTACTCCTTCAATATTCCTCACTTGACAAACTAAGACGAGTACTTGCCTGGGCTCTTCGATTTCTTCACAATATCAAAATTCGTGGGACTCAAGAGCAACCTCGAACTAGTTCATTTTAAGCTGTACCAGAGATTATTCAAGCTGAGATCGTGCTTATCAAGCAGTCGCAAGAGAGAATGTTTGGTATTGAGATCAAAGCACTGCAGAAGGTTGTTACTTTGCCCACTTATAATAGTCCAATACTTCCTCTTCGACCTTTCCTAGATTCTAACTCGGTTCTCAAGGTGGGCGGAAGGCTGGCAAGAGCACATCTTAAGTTTTCAAAGCGACATCCTATCATACTACACCACAAGGATCCTCTCAGTCACATGATTGTCAGACATCAACATCTCATCTCCAGTCATGCTGGACCTATACTGCTGATGTCAATTCTTGCTCGGACGTACCACATTGTCTCTGGAAAGAGATTGGTTCGCTCCTGTTGCAGACAGTGTGTCATCTGCAAACGCCAAGCTGCTTGGCCAGAAAGTCAGCTGATGGGACAATTTCCATCTCAACGACTCACCCCTGGACCAGTCTTTCAGACTACTGGTGTGGACTTTGCAGGACCAGTCTATACCAAGTATGGTTATGTTCGTCGACCGGTACTAGTCAAGACGTACATCTGTGTATTTGTGTCCTTTTCAGTGAGGGCAGTCCACTTGGAACCAGTTTCTGATCTCAGTGCTGAGGCTTTCCTAGCTGCACTGAGAAGATTCGTGTCTAGAAGGGGAAAACCCAAAGAAATGTTTTCGGACAATGGTACGAACTTTGTCGGGGTGTCTATAGAGAACTGAAACAGCTGTACAAATTCCTGAGCAAAGAAATGACTCAAAATTATGTGTCTCAATTTTGTGTTTCCCAACACATACAGTGGCACTTTAGTCCTGAACGAGCTCCACACTTCGGAGGCTTATGGGAAGCCACAGTAAAGGCAGTCAAGACTCACTTGAAGAAAGTCGTTGGAGATCATCATCTGACATTTGAGGAATTGACAACTACCTTGTGCCAAATAGAATCATGTCTCAACAGCCGACCTCTTAGTGCAGTCACTAGTCATGATGAAGATGGTATCGAGCCATTGACACCGGGACACTTCTTGATTGGCCAGCCACTGGAAACAATTCCTGATCAACACATTTCAACCAAGACGCAATCACTACTTCGCAGGTGGAACTTGTGCCAGGCCATAGTCAAGGACTTTTGGACAAGGTGGTCAACAGAATATATTACTCAATTGAATAAACTGTCAAAATGGAAACATTCTAAGCGCAATCTACAGGAAGGAGACATCATTCTGCTGGAACTGGATAATGGAAAAGACAAACTTGAGGTGAACAACAGCACTCAAGAACTGGATAACGGAAAAGAAGACAAACTTGAGGTGAACAACAGCACTCAGGAACTGGATAATGGAAAAGACAAACTTGAGGTGAACAACAGCACTCAGGAACTGGATAACAGAAAGGAAGACAAACTTGAGGTAACAACAGCACTCAGGAACTGGATAATGGAAAAGACAAACTTGAGATGAACAAAAGCACTCATGAGGGACAGGAAAATAGAAAAGAAGACAAACTTGAGGTGAACTACAGCACTCATGAGGGACAGGAAGTTGGAAAAGAAGACAAACTTGAGGTGAACAACATCACTCAGGAACTGGAAAATGGAATAGAAGACAAGCTTGAGGTGAACAACAGCACTCAGGAACTTCGTAATGAAAAAAACAAACTTGAGGTGAACAGCAGCACTCAGGAATTGCATAATGGAAAAGACAAACCTGAGGTGAACAACAGCACTCAGGAACTGGATAACGGAAAAGACAAACTTGAGGTGAACAACAGCACTCAGGAACTGGATAACGGAAAAGACAAACTTGAGGTGAACAACAGCACTCAGGAACTGGATAATGGAAAAGACAAACTTGAGGTGAACAACAGCACTCAGGAACTGGATAATGGAAAAGACAAACTTGAGGTGAACAACAGCACACAGGAAGACAAACTTGAGATGAACAAAAGCACTCATGAGGGACAGGAAAATAGAAAAGAAGACAAACTTGAGGTGAACTACAGCACTCATGAGGGACAGGAAGTTGGAAAAGAAGACAAACTTGAGGTGAACAACATCACTCAGGAACTGGAAAATGGAATAGAAGACAAGCTTGAGGTGAACAACAGCACTCAGGAACTTCGTAATGGAAAAAACAAACTTGAGGTGAACAGCAGCACTCAGGAACTGCATAATGGAAAAGACAAACCTGAGGTGAACAACAGCACTCAGGAACTGGATAACGGAAAAGACAAACTTGAGGTGAACAACAGCACTCAGGAACTGGATAACGGAAAAGACAAACTTGAGGTGAACAACAGCACTCAGGAACTGGATAATGGAAAAGACAAACTTGAGGTCAACAACAGCACTCAGGCACTGGATAATGGAAAAGACAAACTTGAGGTGAACAACAGCACTCAGGAACTGGATAATGGAAAAGACAAACTTGAGGTGAACAACAGCACTCAGGAACTGGATAATGGAAAAAACAAACTTGAGGTGAACAACAGCACTCAGGAACTGGATAACAGAAAGGAAGACAAACTTGAGGTGAACAACAGCACTCAGGAACTGGATAATGGAAAATACAAACTTGAGGTGAACAACAGCACTCAGGAAGACAAACTTGAGATGAACAACAGCACTCATGAGGGACAGGAAAATAGAAAAGAAGACAAACTTGAGGTGAACTACAGCACTCATGAGGGACAGGAAGTTGGAAAAGAAGACAAACTTGAGGTGAACAACATCACTCAGGAACCGGAAAATGGAATAGAAGACAAGCTTGAGGTGAACAACAGCACTCAGGAACAGGTGGATATAAATGAAGACAAGTTTGAGGTGAACAACTGCACTCAGGGACAGGAAAAAGACGAAGACCATCTTGATGTGAACAACCGCACAGATGGACAACAGAAAGAACATGAAGACAAACTTGAAGTGAACAAAAGCACTCAAGAAAATCAGAATGCGGAGGAAGAAAATGATGACCCATCAAAACTGAAGGATAAGTTTGACCAGTGATTTGGAGACCTTCAAGCAAAGGCAAATACATTTTAAGAATAAGTAGATGACTGAAATAGTTGAACTAGAGAAGAAGTTGATTGAACAGAAAAATCAGCTGACAAGTCAATTAATGAAACCCATCAAGTCAAGTGACATGGATCAAGAAGTGGCAGACCAACATGGAGGAAAGTGTAACCAGTCTATGGATGATAATCAAACAGTTGGTATCGCATGTGGAAAAGACGAGACATCTTTGACTGACACTCTTCTTGATACTGTAAAGGTAAGTTTTAGAACTAGAGAAGAAGTTGATTGAACAGAAAAATCAGCTGACAAGTCAATTAATGAAACCCATCAAGTCAAGTGACATGGATCAAGAAGTGGCAGACCAACATGGAGGAAAGTGTAACCAGTCTATGGATGATAATCAAACAGTTGGTATCGCATGTGGAAAAGACGAGACATCTTTGACTGACACTCTTCTTGATACTGTAAAGGTAAGTTTTAGAACTAGAGAAGAAGTTGATTGAACAGAAAAATCAGCTGACAAGTCAATTAATGAAACCCATCAAGTCAAGTGACATGGATCAAGAAGTGGCAGACCAACATGGAGGAAAGTGTAACCAGTCTATGGATGATAATCAAACAGTTGGTATCGCATGTGGAAAAGACGAGACATCTTTGACTGACACTCTTCTTGATACGACCTAAATATTAGGTTGTTTCAATTGTTTCTGTAGTTTACTCTAAGGTTGTGTATAGCCATGGAAACAGGATGCTAGATCCAATTCCTCTTGTATCGAGTTGATAACACTGAAATTTTGTAGTTTAGACAGTTCAGTAGGTTATATACAGTGAACAGGTGCTAAGTTATGTCTTTCAGCTCAGTGTGCAGAATAGAGTTGGAGTTAAGAAGTAGTCTTGTGTAGCCAGACTCTTTGCCCACTGATTTCTATGTGGAGGGAAAGAATCTGGAATCATGCAATACATCGAGTTGTTCCTACTTGTTGCAGAATTTATAGTCATAAATATCGTTAGTGGCACTTGACGTAAACGGACACACAATTGACATAATATCATTACATCTAGTTAGAACAACTTGATGCATTGCATGATTCCCTCTGCATAGCGATCAATGAGTAAAGGGTCTGGCTACACCAGACTAGTTCATAAGTATGTCCATAAAAGCTTGCTGAGCTGTGATTAGTATTGCTAAACTCTACTATACTACATGACTTGAAACCAACTGGCCAAGTGGACAATGACCTGGTAACATTCCAGTACTATATCTTGCTGGTTGACTGTTCAGTATGTAATTAATCACTCTTTATAACTTTCTGGTACTAAATTCTACAAAATATCAGTTCTAGCTTTCAGAAAAATGAGTTGGGTGTGGTTTGTTAAAAACCATATGTATTACAGATACTAATGCACCTCTTGTGATACATGTTTCTGCCTCAAATTTCTAGAGTTTTTTTTATGTATTTAATTATGATTTGTACAGATGCATGAAGTAGTCCAGGATGCTGGACAGCATATGGACAAACTTTCTCTAATATATACCACTCTGAGTGGTAAGTGTTAAACTTGATGTGACTTATTCTGTAATAACTAAAAATACAGCAACAAGCAAATATAAAAATAACATCATTTAAAACAACTCCTGTCATCTTTGTTAAATCCATTACTTATTAAACCTGTTCACACGCTTTAGTTCATCGACTTGGGCTTTAAATTTTAGATGAAAATGAAGTTGGTGAGGTGAGCAACAGCATTCAAGAAAAGAAGAGTGGAGGAGACAAAGTGAGCAACAGCACTCAAGTAAAAGAGAGAGGAGATGAAGAAAATATTGACCAGTCAAGTATGAAGGATAATGTGACCAGTGAATCAAAGGCCCTCAAGAAAAGGCAAAAGAAATGGAAGAAAAAGTGGATGGAAGAGATGATAGCATTAGGAAAAAAGGGGACAGTGAAGAAAAAGAAGTTGTCATGTTGTTTGAGGAAACTTATAGCAAGTGATGAGAATCAGGAAATGGGGGACCGAGATGAAGAAAAATGTTACAAATCAGCGACTAACAGTCTAATAAAGGAGATTGAAGATAGAGGTGTAGAAATGGACGAGACATCTTTGACTGACGCACTTCTTGATACCACAGAGGTAAGTTTTACTTGTTAGATATTATTGATTCGTTTTTATGTGTGTTTTGGGTAGTGTCAATTGGACACTGGTTTGTGCAGTTAACCTTATGTCCTAGCCTTCCTGGCTATGGGGTAATGACCTAATAAGAATAATTTGCACAAATACTTGTAACTTGCTAAATGATCTTTTTTATAATCACTGTTCAGTACGAGATTAATCACTCACATTAGGGGTGTAGGCAGGGGTTCAGGGGGTTCACGTGAACCCCCTTTCAAATTAATGATATTCATGCATCAATCTTTCTATATACTGAATATAATGCTCAGTTGTGCATCCTGTATCCTGAGCGTTCTTGTGAATGCTCAGGATAATCTCCTTGTAGGCTTCACAACTATTTATGAGCTACATAAACTGAACAATGGCTGTTTGTACTAGATCTGATCAATTATGAAATGGAAATAGACATTGATAGCGTTTGTAAACTATATCTAAACACGCATCCACGTTTAATAGAATGTGCAAGTTTGTTTTAATTTTTTTTATTCAATTTACTTCACATTTCTTTTGTTCCATCACTCCACCATAGTAGATCTTGAGTAAAGTGTCAAGCTGGTTGGTTTCACCAAAATCTATTTTGTGCCAAATAGAAGTATGGATTGTATGCAATGGTTGTGGTAAAATAGTTTCGTTAGACTTTAGGTTAATTCTGAGCCCCCCATTCAAATATCCTTGCCTACGCCCCTGCACTTATGTAACTTTCTGGTACAGTATTTTTTTAAATTAAAAGAATGTTGTAGCCATGAAGGATTGCTAAAACCTCATGCATTAGGGATATTAACGCCCCTCTTTTGAAAATTCTGAGTCAGATTTTGCCTTCAATTTCCATAAAACTTCTTCTGTTTACTTATGATTTGTACAGGTCCATGATGTAATCCAGGAGGAAAAACAGCAGATGGACATTCTCTTGCTAAAATATAACACTTTGAGTGGTAAGTTTTAAACTAGATATGACACTTTATTCTGTAGTACAACAAGAAAGTCTACGTTTGATCAGAGTAACATCATCTAAACCAATGACGTAGTTCTTCATTTTCACCTAATATTTAAAAGTCAGTAAACTTTAGTGTGCAAGTAAGTTCAATGAAGTAATAATAGATGCAACAACATAAGAAATGGACATGATTGTGTAATTCAAGCTGAGACTGGTCTGCCTTCTTTAGCTCTTCGTCCAGAAAGTTGGCACGATCATATAGTTGAAAGCGTGCATCGTTCACCTCTTTCAACTCTTGCTCCACAAGGTTAATGTAATCACTTTGCATGCAGTGAGACTCATAGGTCTCCTGCAATTCTTGCTCCAGGTGTTTAAAATGATTGTGAAGTTCCCTACGACAATCACTCACGTTCTTAAACTCTTGCTCTAGGAGGTTGACATGGGACACAGAGCTAAAGAAGGCAGACCAGTCTCAGCTTGAACTACACAATCATGTCCATTTCTTGGACACAGAGTTGAAGGAGGCCAACAAGATTCGATTAGAACTGAGGGAGAACGTCAATCTTATGCAGCAAGAACTAAAAGAGGCCAATGAATCTCGCTCTAACCTTCAAGATCATGTCAATTTCATGGAGCTAGAGGTGAAGAAATCAAATGAGTCTTGCAGCGAACTAGAATTAAAATATGCTACCATCATGGAATATTCTCAAGAGAGGGAAGTGGACCTACTCAGCAAGTAGAAAAAAGTGAGCAAGCACGTAAAAATTTTGAGATTTATGTGAATGAAGCGGAAAATAAGGAGCTTGCAATTACTGAAGAAAGAAGGAAGGCAAAGGAGCAGATAGATCAACTTAGGCAAGAGATGAAGGACCTTGAGCTCTCTTACCTCAAGAAAATCAACAGCCATGCAAAGAGAGCAAGTGATGTTACCGTGAGTAAATAATGTATAATTTTACTGTAGCTGAGAACTGAAATGTTAACTTTTATTCAAATACTTTCTGAATGTAATTAATACCAGCAAGCTAACTTAAATATTGTTTCCTGTTTCTTCATCATAGAAGTAATTAATTATGCGATAGTTGCAGGAAAAACTGACTGTGTCTTGTTTAGATATTTCCCATATTGAGAGACAAAATGAAAAAAATTCTGTACAGTATTAATTAGTCATAACCAATCTAACAATTAACATACCAACTGTTCATTTGACTGTCATGATATAATGTTTTGCTATTTTCAATAAGAAAAAGTAGAGTCTTGCATATTATAATGACTTGTGACTAATATACACTTCAGAATGTTTTCTGAAGTAAAATGAATAAAATAATACACTGAGTGACATTCAGTGTTACATTAGTACAAGGAAGGCATTCAAGGAGTATATCACTATGTTATATAATTTGATTGTGTCCCTCTAGAGTAAGCTGCAGCATGTGGAGTGGGAACTCATGCATACCATCCATGAAGTCACCTTGTACAAAAAGAAGTAAGAAAAACAATATTTATAAGATTGCCATTTATGTAGGAAGAGGAGTAGAAGTGAGCAAGTATATCCAGTGCCCGTAACCTATTCATAGTTCTATCCACTTGTAACTACATTTACAAAATGGCATGAAGTATTATTTTTATAAACTTTTTTTTTTCAATATAAGCGACTATGAATTTCTCAATACAAAAGTGATGTGCAAACTTATTAAAGAAAATTTGTATTCTCTGTTAGACAAGGAAGTATGTACATGTATCTCTAGCTAATTTTGAAAATATTGGAATTTTACACTATTATAAATACTACTAGCTGAATTAAAATAAAGATGATTATTTGAAATAATTACATAAGGGTAATTTTTGTCTTTTTTGATCATTAATAATATACTTATAATTAATTTTTTAGAATGGATGAAATGGAAGTACTTGGTGAACAGTATGTTCAGGTCTGAACAGCAATGAATGTCATAACAGTCATTAATGAACATTGTCATGCTGTGCTACACAACAGCACAACTCATTAACTTGAAACAGTACACACTTAAACACTTAATGTTCCATTCATTAGACATGCCACTTCATTCCTTTTTGTCTGCTATATAAACCTCGTCTGTTTCACAGTTTCGCTCTCTTTTGAATAAAAATAATGTCAAATATAAACATGGTCCTTCGATTCTAAGAGAAAAAGAAACAGCAACCTAATCAGTTTAAACTCTGTGGCAGTCAACACTGGAAGTTATTCTTCTGTAAGAAAACTCTTTGTAAGCTATTTATCTACAAGAACAGTTGAAAATGGCTACTAGTGTCGATCAGAAAACAAAAAGAGCACATGCCAAGACAAAAGCTACCAAGGCTGTCAATCATGCTTTTAAAATGATGAAAGATGATTTCACTACAGTCATCATCAGTGAACTGGGCAACAGAATTGAAAATGCCAGTACAGCTGTGGAAGATTTGATGAAAATTCATGAGTCATATGTGGGAACCTTGGAAGAAGAGGGAAAATCTCGTGATGAAATTCAAACTGAAATTGATTCTTATGTAGCAATTCAGCAGCAGTATGATGTTGATCTTGACAAGCTGAATGAAACATTGATGAGAGCCAACATGTCTGCACAATGTGATATAGTTCAAGGCAAAGCTGAATTATAGCTGACGACTAGCAACACATCCAGTTCAAATTACTTCGACAGAGGCTCAGAAATTGCTGAATCACTTGCACAACTGGCAGTGGACCTCAAAGGATTCAAAGACGTTTTGTTCTTCAGACAGCAACTGACCTCAACAAAGGCATTATCTGAAACAGTCAATGAAGAATTGTTTGAAACTTCAGCCACCAGTGAACAGCCAGTAGCACCAGCTGCAAAAATAGTGACAGCAAAACCACCACCACCTTACAAAACTGCACTGCCTACATTCAATGGCTCTCCCATGGAATTTCACAGTTTCCATAAAAGATTCACCAAAATAATGGAAACTCATGATGAATACTACACTGATGCTGATAAAGTGTCCATCTTGGCTGAATCCATGAAATGTGAAGATGCAAGACAAACTGTTCTCTCTTGTCAAACTGCTGGATACACTGCTGCTATGGAAGAACTGCGGGCCACTTATGGCAGAAGAATCATCATTTACCCAATGCTTGTGGAACAATTAACCAAAAAACAAAAACATGATTATTCCTATGATGGAGTGAAAGAAATGATAATGAGAACTGACAAAGTGCTGATGGAAATGGATGAGATTGGTGGAAAACACATTGAGACTCTGGCTGTTGCCCTGGCTGTGAGGGATATGGACACAGAACTGAAGAAAGAATGGCTGAGGCAGTTAAAATGTGATGACAGATTGTCAACTCTCAGTGACTTAAAAGATTTTGCTGTTCCTCTCATGCATAATTTGGAAAAAAGAAAAACATTACAGTCATACAGTGAGCAGCCATGGAAGAAGAAGCTGTCCACTGACCACAGTGCATCAACCATCTCAACACCCAGAAAGTCCACCAAAGAAAAGAGAATTTGTCCAATTTGCAAAAATGGATCACATCCTACTTATCATTGTAGGAAATTCAAAGAAGCAGCAGTTTCTCAGAGACTCAATTGGGTCAGACAGCACAAATTGTGCAACGACTGTTTGCATCATTCCCACACTGCTGCAGATTGCACCTCCACATACAAGTGCAGGCATTGTGAAGAAAAACACAATTATCTACTGCACCAAGATGAAAAGAGTGCTCGAAATGTCAAAGGCACTAGTTTTACTGCAGTGATAGACAGTTGTGATGGGGATGATAATGTCAAGAAGGGTTTCATCTACACTGCACTGGTTGTACTCAAACATAATGGCAACTGCATTCCTGCAAGAGCTGCACTTGATGGAGGATCAACTCACACCATCATCACTGAAACAATTGCTCAAGACTTGAAAATTCAAAGGAAGCCCATGGATGCCAACATATCAGGTGCAGTGTCCAGCAAAAAATTGAAGCACTATGGATTTGTACATGTTTCACCTGTTTTTCCATCTGATGTGGACATAAGACTGAGTGTGTGCATCTCCTCAACTTTGCCAGCATCCACTCCACCAGATAATGCCAAAGACATCATCAAGTGCAAAGAGTTCAGCAGTGACATTCTGGCTGACTCAAAGTTGGGAGGTCACATTGACATCATTATTGGAACACATGATTTGTACTACATACACAAGAATGAGACAAAAGTTTGCACAGAACACAAAGTGCTGGCAATGAACACAGTTTTTGGATGGTCTCTCTGTGGCCCTGGAACTTCTGATGAAGCGACAGCACTGGAAGATTGAAGTCACAGAGAGTCAAGACAGTGCACAGAGAGTCAAGACAGTGCAATTTTCCAAAGGATGTACTCTCTGGAAACTGTGCCTCAGGCTTCAACACTGACAGCAGAGGAAGAAAGTGCTGTGCAGCAGTTCAATGAGACTGTGCAGCAGCATCCTGATGGAAGATACTCTTGTGTGTTGCCAAAATATGACAGTCCTCCACCTATTGGAGACTCCTTAGCAATGGCCAAGGCTCGTTTTCTCCAGAACGAGAAGAAATGTGGTATGTTGCCTGAATTCAACCGTGAATTAGACACCTATCACGAAATGGATCACTGTGAAGTTGTGCCAATGGATGAAATTCATAAAGACTCATTCTACTTGCCTGTGCAAGGAATTATAAAACTCAGCTCCACCACCACGAAAGTCAGACCTGTTTTGATGGTTCTGCCAAATCAACCTCTGGATACAGCATCAATGAAATATACCTGACTGGACCCAATCTATATCCACTGACATCAGACATTCTCCTCAAGTTTCGGACAAAAATGATTGGACTGACTGCTGATATAAGTAAAATGTATAGAGAAGTAAGATTGGACAAGCGTGACATGGACAATCACAGGTTCATTGTCAGAGATAGTCAAGGCAGACTTGTGTCTATGAGAATGAAGAGGCTTACATTTGGCATCAAGCCTTCACCATTTTTGTTGCAACATCAGTGCTGAGACATCACGCCACGGTCAATGCAGACAGGTTTCCTGAAGCAAGTGCTGAATTGCATCAAAATTAATTTTTTATGTGGATGATTATGTCTCAGGAGCAGATAGTGAAACTGATGCTGTGAAGATTCAACAATCACTCTGTCAGCTGTTGAGTGAAGCAGGAATGGTGCTCAGAAAATGGAGGTCTTCATCATCAGATGTGATAGCTGAAATTCCAGCAGACCTGAAAGAAATTGATACTAATCATGGTTGCAATGCATTGAAGGCACTAGGCATCCATTGGGATACGGTGAATGACAACCTATTTGTAACAACTCCTGCAATTTCTCATGAAGCCAGCACAAGGAGAAATGTTGCACAGATTGTTGCTGGTGTATATGATGTACTTGGACTGACTGCTCCATGGTGGATCACTGGCAAAATTATACTGCAGAAATTATGGTCTCAAAACATCAAATGGGATGAAACAATTCCTGATGAGTTAATGCAGCAATGGAATTCTTGGTTGAGTGAAATAGCATCCATCAGTGAAATTCCAAATTTCAAGATATGCTCAAGCTGTGACAAGTGACACCCTACTCTGTGGCTTCTGTGACAGCAGCAATGATGCCTATGCAGCTGTACTTTATCTCAGGAGCAGTGATGGCACTTGTAGTCTTGTTTTCTGCAGAGCCAGAGTGTGCCCTCTAAAACAAAGAACGCTGCCAGAAATGGAGCTAGAGGCTGCTAAGCTACTTGCATTGGCAACAGCTCATGTGGCACAAACACTTCAGATTCCACTCTCAAACTGCAGATGCTGGAGTGACAGCATGATTGTTCTGGCCTGGCTAAAGAAACCATTGCAGAAATTGAAAGTTTTTGTGGCCAACAGAGTTGCTCTCATTAATGATTGCATCACTGATGTTCCATGGGCACATGTGGATTCAGCTAACAATCCGGCTGACCTGCCCAGCAGAGGCATTTCTGCTTCGTCGTTGCTGTCATCCAAACTGTGGTGGAACGGACCACTATGGCTGTCACAACCAGAACAGAATTGGCCTAGAACAACACAATTGGAAGTGGAACATTTGCCTGGCATGAAAAAAGACAAAGTAGTGACTTTGACTATGATTGGGCAAGAGTTCAAATTACTCTGACTACAGAAAATTGACAAGAATACTGGCATGGATGTTGAAATTTGTCAGGAATGCCAGAAAATCCACATCCACTGATGAAACTACAACCTTTGATTCACATACTCTCTGTTTCAGTGACATTCAAGCTGCAAAGATGTGTCTGATATTGCAGCAGCAAAAGGAATCATTTCCAGTTGAAATTGATGCTCTATCTCACAACAAACAAATTCAACATTCTTCGAAGTTGTGGGGGCTGTGCTCCACCATGAAACGTCATGCTGGATTCAATGTGATAGAATCTAGAGGAAGAGTGGACTCAAGAGTGATGATGCCTCTGTCTGCAAAATGTCAGTTGACCAAATTGATGCTACAGACCAAACATGAGGAATTGAACCACATTGGAGCATCAACAGTCATTGGCATCATTGGACAGAACCATCTAATATTTGGAGCAAAAAAAGAGCTCAAAAGAATTCAGAGACTATGTACAACCTGTCGAGAGTCAATGCCAACACTCAGCAACAGAGAATGGGAATGCTTCCAAACTGCAGAACTATGCTGAAACCACCTTTCTACAGCACTGGTGTTGACATGGCTGGTCCCATAACACTCAGAGAAGGCTCTACAAGAAAGCCAGTTTGCTTTAAAGCATATTTTTGCATTTTTGTCTGCATGGCAACTAAAGCCATACACTTGGAGGTGTGCAGAAGTTTGAGTGCTGAAGAATTCTTGGCAATGTTCAGCAGGTTCTTCAACAGAAGAGGAGCACCTGCTGAGATGTTCAGTGACAATGGTGGAAACTTCACAGCAGCAGCAAAGGAAATCACTGCAGCAACATTGACAGCTTGGAAGAAGTGTCAAAGTAAATTCACCAACATCAGATGGCACTTCAATCCTCCAAAGGCTCCCAACTTTGGAGGGTTGTGGGAAGCCGGAGTCAAGAGTGCTAAGAGACTGTTTCAGAAGATGCTCCAGCCCCACCCACTGAGAATTGATGAATTAACAACCATCATGTGTGAAATTGAAGCATTGCTTAACAGCAGGCCTTTGGTGCCAGCAGAAACAGTCGAGACAGATGATGAATTGGTCCTGACACCTGGACATTTTCTGGTATTCAGACCACTGAAGGCACCAGCCACAGGAGAAGCATCTGAAGCTCAAATATCCTCATTGAGAAGGTGGCAACTGGTAAAAAGATTGACAAGAGATTTGGAAAGCGCCTGGAAAGGTTGTTACATTCAAACAATTCAGAAGAGGAACAAATGGAACAGGGAAGAAGAGAATCTAAAAATTGGTCAGATAGTCTACATCAAAGATGAAGAATTAATTAGATACTCAAGATGGCCACTCGGGAAGATCACAGAATTGTTTCCTGGAGAAGATGGAATTGTCAGAACAGCCGCAGTACAGTCAAAAGGAAAGATTTACAGAAGAGCGGTTTCCATGCTGATTCCACTGTTTGTCAACAACAACAGCAACAGTGATCCTCATTCTCCTGTGGCCCCCAGTATGTTCAGGTCTGAACAGCAATGAATGTCATAACAGTCATTAATGAACGTTGTCATGCTGTGCTACACAACAGCACAACTCATTAACTTGAAACAGTACACACTTAAACACTTAATGTTCCATTCATTAGACATGCCACTTCATTCCTTTTTTGTCTGCTATATAAACCTCGTCTGTTTCACAGTTTCGCTCTCTTTTGAATAAAAATAATGTCAAATATAAACACAGTCAAGTGGACAACATCCATCCGATACTCAACTACTGTCACAACATCCTCAACTACAGTCACAAGATCCTCAACTACAGTCACAAGATCCTCAACTACAGTCACAAGATCCTCAACTACAGTCACAAGATCCTCAACTACAGTCACAAGATCTCAATTCAGACCCTCATTACCCATCTTCAAGTTTAACCAGCCTACCAGCCTCACTGTCTTCAGGTTCTGTAAGCCCATGTCAGTATCCTGCTAGATCTGCTCCTGTTCCATATACTGGACCTGATCCATATGCAGGACTTATTCCTTATCCTTATGCAAGACCTACTCCTTATCCATATGCAAGACCTCCTCCTGTACCATATGCAGGACCTGCTCCTGTACCATATGCAGGACCTGCTCCTGTACCATATGCAGGACCTGCTCCTGTACCATATGCAGGACTTATTCCTTATCCTTATGCAAGACCTACTCCTTATCCATATGCAAGACCTCCTCCTGTACCATATGCAGGACCTGCTCCTGTACCATATGCAGGACCTACTCCTGATCCATATGCAAGACCTACTCCTGATCCATATGCAGGACCTACTCCTGTACCATATGCAGGACCTACTCCTGATCCATATGCAAGACCTACTCCTGTACCATATGCAGGACCTGCTCCTTATCCATATGCAGGACCTGCTCCTGTACCATATGCAGGACCTACTCCTTATCCATATGCAGGACCTGCTACAGGAGCAGTTCCAGCAGAGGGAACAGGGACAGGTCCAGCAGATGGAACAGAAGCAGTTCCAGCAGAGAGAACAGGGACAGGTCCAGCAGAGGGGGCAGGTACAGCAGATAGATTACGAGCAGGTCCTGCATATGGTACAGGAGCAGGTCCTGCATATGGTACAGGAGCAGGTCCTGCATATGGATAAGGAGTAGGTCCTGCATATGGTACAGGAGCAGGTTCTGCATATGGTACAGGAGCAGGTCCTGCATATGGTACAGGATCCATCTGCTGGACCTGTCCCTGTTCCCTCTGCTGGACCTGCTCCTCTTCCTTCTGCTGGACATGTCCCTGTTCCCTCTGCTGGACCTGTCCCTGTTTCCTCTGCTGGACCTGTCCCTGTTCCCTCTGCTGGAATTCCTCCTGTTCCCTCTGCCAAGCTTCCGGCTCCAGCTATTCCAACTATTGAAGCTCAACATCCTGCTGGCTTGCCAACAGGACCCACTAATGTGATTCAATCAGGTTAGTACCTAAAATAGATTCATTACCACCATATTGACATAGTTGTGCTGTTGTTGTTGTACAGATCCAAGACATTCTCATGCACTTCCAGTGTCAGTTCCACACATCAACAATGGAAGTAGGTTAGTCAATGGAATGGCCAGATATTAGCACTGAAATGTCTTTGTTGCCAGTAGACTCTACTTACGTTCTAGTCTTCCTGAAATAACTTTAGTTACCTGTCCTCTAGTATTAACTTTAACAGTGAAGTTATCTAGTGTGGAATAAACCACTTATTACACTGTCAGAGTGATATAGCTAGGTATTTCACTCTCAGGCTTTATTTTCACTTGCCTCTGGCTTGTGGAAATAAATTAACCTGCTCTTGAAATATTTCGTCACATCACACTCTGACTCATGTAATAAATATACTTTAAATACCGTTGCTATATTGTTGTCAGGTGTAATAACTTGGCAAGTGTGCAATAACACTTGCCCGGTATTTAAACTAGTTAAAGCATGAGCGCTTAGTGCCTAGTACATTTATCGCACTCAGTCCTCGGGCCTACGGCCCTCGGGCTGTCGTGCAATAAATCGACTAGAAACTAAGCGCTCATGCTTTAACTATAACATATATATACTGACTATGCATGTGGATGTTGTATGTGTTTTGCAATATTTTAGGCCAGTTTTCACACCTAATCTTAAGATGCCTGCACAAGTCGCCTACAGACCACCTCTCAGACACTCAATGGGTCATGCAATATATCATCCACTATACTATCCACCTCTACCATCAACTAACTGGAGATTCTATCCACCTCCTCTTCCTGAAACACAGGACCTCATCCAAAAGAGAGCCAGCCCTACTGGCCTTATCTCTCCTCAGGTCCCCATTGCACAGGATCCTGCTACTAAGAACACTCATCAGAACCTAATCCCTCAGGTCTGCACTCCTCAGTCCTCCACTCCTCAACAATCTGCGATTCTCACTGGTGGAGTTAGCACACCACATAGCTCTATCCCTTCTGATCCCATGTCACCAGTATCCACTCCTCTGGGACTCATGCCACCAACATCCACTCCTCTGGGATCCATTCCACCAGCATCCACTCCTCTAGGACCCATGCCACTAGCATTCACTCCTCAGGGACCCATGCCACCAGCATCCACTACTCTGGGACCCATGCCACTAGCATTCACTCCTCCGGGACCCATGCCACCAGCATCCACTCCTCTGGGACCCATCCTTCATAGCCCTATTCCTCAACCTCCCATCGCTCACCAGACATCTTCCCAAAACCGTCAACAAGATCCTTAGGGTATGTCTATCCTGTAATTATAATCAAATTTTCATCGTTGTGTTTTGATTTCAGGATTTTAAACTCTGAACAATTGTGTTTGTGTTGTTTTATTGTCGTTGTTTTGTTCATATTATTTGTGGCAACTTTGTCAGTATTTTCTTTGCTGTTTTGCTGTTGTTTTGTCATTGTTTTTGTTTTAAACTATTGTATTGTTTTCGTCACCATAATGTCAAATAAATGGTTTAGCTATAGCTATATGTAATAGTTATGCCATGGCCAACCAGGGGTTATGGAATATAACCGTCCTGATCCTGAGGGCCGAAGCCCTGATCCTGAGGGCCGAAGCCCCGAGGGATAAGGGCGGTGATATTCCATAACCCTGATGTTGCCATGGCACAACTGTTTTATACCATAGTTGCTGCTACTACTACTCTCTCATATCCACCTATATGGGACCAGCCCTACCACATATAACTCTCCTGCCGCTCTCATACCACAGGAATTTACCATAGCTAGCTGCTTTACTGCTTACTGCAGAGCAGCCCAGGTAGAGTTAGATCTGGAGATAACAGCTGGCAGCTACAATGCTAAAGCAAACTTGCTAAAGTAAACTTGCTAAAGTAAACTTTCTGGTGTGCTTCAATTGAATTTTAATTGAATTTTAATTTTGGGCCGGAAACACGGAAGAATTCGCTTGACACCGGGGAAAATATCATAGGCCCAGGAAGAATCACCGGGAAAATATCACTTTTAATCCATGGGTGTTACCACAGCAACCATGGTATAAATATATATATAATATATAATACTTATAGCACGAGTCAAAGTACAATATGGGAAAATATTTTACGAGCACGCAAAATATTTTCACGAGCCAAAGGCGAGTGAAAATGTGGCGTGAGAGTAAAATATCATTCCCATATTGTACGACGAGTGTGATAAGTGATTTATTGCTTCTTTGAAATTTTTCTCAACCGGTTACAATACAATTTTCATTGATTTTACTCGCTACACGCGCGCTACAAGTAGCGTACAATATAAACCGTACAATATGGGAGAATACAGAACGCTCGCGTGATGCGGAAATATTCAAGTAAAAATATCAAAGCTGCAATAAATTTATATATAGTATACTATTCCACTGGGCTATATAGTAGTTTTAGTTGATGCATGCACACATGTCTCCTGTATGATTAGTAACGTCCACAGGATACTGACAGTATCCCATGAAGATTTCTCCTACTCATTAAACACTTCTGTGTCTATAACCAAGCTAGGGAGGAACCATAACTCTGTCTAACTCGTCCTTCAAAATTGGGACTCCTAATCAAGAATTTGCTTTGTCTCCTGCTAAAAAACTTTCTCCATGCTCGACTTGAAGCATCTTGTACTGTTCCAGCAGTTTCGTGACCTTGTGAGTGCACAGTTAGATCATTTTGCTCACTTGAGAAGCTTGCTTTTGGCCACCCATGTTGTAAATAATGAAGCAATACATTAAACTTGAAAATCTCAAACATTGCAATAAAGATAATCCCATCGTAACTGTATGATGTTTATGAGTAGCAAGATAAAATACTCACTCTCTAACAGCAATCCTAATCTGACACCCTCACTTTTTTCCACAAATAGTTCAAAGTTTCCTGGTAACTAATCTTCCATATGTGGTATCATCTAATATTTGCTCCATGATCCACTTCAAACTCGCCTGCAGAACAACAGAAATTAAGAGCAACATAGTAAAAACAATAAGCAATACAACTATATACATATACCACACACACACACATACACACATATACCACACCCACACACACACACACACATACACACACACAACTTGCCACTAGCCATTTGTAAAAGTACAACATAGATACAAATGAGGAGCGAGGAGTTGTTGAGACTTAAAGTGAAGGATCCTAATCATGTAAAGAGAGGAATAGTGAGATGCTTGTATCAGAGAGCTAGGAGGGTAACTAATAAGAGTGAAAACATGAAAGAAGAAGAGAAACACCTACACAAGTACTTCAAAGTAATGGTTATGACAATACAACCATTATAGGACTGGCTCTATAAAGAGTTACCTTCTAAAGATCACATTCTTACTATTCCATACATAGCAAGGTTCAGTGAGAGCATTCAGGGAGTTTGTAGAGACTTTGACATTAAAACAGCTTTTAAGTCAGGTAAGACACTAAGATCACATCTTACTAAAGTCAAAGATACTATACCCATTACCACTGAGTCATTCATAGTGTACAGTATACACTGCAGTTGTGGTAAAGTATACATAGATGAAACAACTAGAAGGCTAGAGCAGAGAGTGAAAGAACATCAGGATGCTTGTAAGAGAGGTGATGAGAAGGTTTCAGCCATTGCTGATAATTCCTGTGAAACGCTTGTTTTTCAGGCGCAAAAAGTTACTGCGAACGGTTACTACAGCATTGAAAACCATTCAAACGTAATTTCAAAACTTCGTCGTTTTTTGGGGTTGCTAAATTCCGTTCGGTTGGTTGTCAAGTGCGTCACTGAGTGGCTAAATATTAAAACGAAGGAAACCACCATTACTTGGGAGAATGTTAGTTCCAATTTTGTTAGCTAAAAGTACAAAAATAACTCTGTGTGTATGTTATTGTTTTTTTTTGTAGAGCTGCGAGCTTGTTCACCAGTTACTGGTAATCGAGGCAGTCCTGGAAGTTATCTCTGTTCATTAGCTAAAAGGTATAGTTTCCCATTATCTGTGTAGTTATTATTGTACTTCAAAATCTATCATGCTGTGTTATACTTCACACTATTAATCTCAGTAAACATGGCTAGGTTTTACTTTAGGTACTACATTGACGCGCGACAAACGCGCGGCGCGTTACATTGACGCAATTGACGCACGGGAATTCTACATTGACGCATTTTTATAAATTTCAAAGTTAGATTACTTTAATTATTTAGGATGGATATTAACAAAAAATTCAACATATTGATCAGCATAATTAGAAAAGAAGAAGATTACATAGCTTGGAATGTGTTGTTTAGCATGGATATTGTGCTTTGATGTGTTCATAAATTGTTAAGAAAGGGTCCTGAGCTTTGAACTTTCTTCTCCAGAGGTATTCCAGTAAATAGGTCTGGAAAAGCTTCTCACTGGTGTTGTCAACCCCTTGCTTCCTCATCATTTTCTTTACTTGTGACCAAGTACTCTCTGTATTTTGAGTGTGTGCACCAGTTACAGGATCAACAAAATTTATTGAGTGATTCACTGATTGGTGTGCCATGCCCAAAGAGGGTATCCTTGAATAAGCTCTCCACTCATCGGAAATAACAGTAGTGCCTGGCCTTACATACATCTGAATGATGGGTAATAGTGTTGCAGCTGATCTGTCATTCACTTCAACCACACTGTAAAAAATGGGGTGTTCCACTACACCTTTAATGGGGTGTAGTGGAACACTTCTGTATTGTGGGGTGTTGTGCTACACTCTGAAGTGTTTGGTAACACTGTGGAGTGTAGCATGACACCCTTATAAGCTATAGTGACTTTACTACACTTCTGTGGAGTGTATCAGTACGCCCATGTAGACTTGCTACTTTAAGAGGTGTTCAACTACTGACACAGTGGTAGGAACTAGCTAGTGGGCTGACTACAACTTTGGCCAGTTTGTTGATGGAAATAATTATTGAATGTTTACAATTAATGTGCATATCATTATGCTGGTCTTATGTGGTTCACAATTTAGTGGGCAAGATTCTATAAAGTACACTTTATGCATCATTGTGCAAGCTATTATTCATAGTGGCTAGCTTTACTAATTTCAATTTAATGTTTTATTCACAGCACTAACAATGAGGAAGCTGAAGAGCTTAAAGTTCTAATGAAGAATTTCAAGGCCTGCTTGGTAGCTAAGTTTGAGAACAACACAGCTAAATATGTATATGTGGTTATTTCTAAATAGTTATTAAAATTATATAGAGTCTCATTGGTTTCATCTGCCAGGGATAGTCTAGGCTTTAAAAAAAAAAGAGGAGACAATTAAATAAAACCTGAGATTGTATTTCTGCTATGCAGCTTACATCTTAATAATATGGTAAAAGTGTCAACGCGATTCAAGAAAGTAAAAACAGCATTTGTCTTTGCACAAATCAACTTACCATAGCAATTGAAAAGGTGACGCTTTACCGAACCACTTTGAGAAGCCGTTTAAGATGAAACAGTTGTAAACCCCTTTACCCAATTAATTGATTAGCACAGTTGCGTACAACCCTTGAATATGAACTCGGAACAAACTATATATTAGTTGTAAGACACTAGGATCATCCGTGCATTGGGTAACAAGCTGTAAGCTTAGAATTTAAATCAACCGCTTTTGGTTTGTGTAGGCTTTACTCACTGTTCTGTCACGGTGTTGCTACCAAAACTGAGTTCAGTAATCTAGCTTTTTTTTTTTCTTTTTTCTTTTTTTAATTAAATATATACAATACAATACAATACAAAATAATATAAACTGAGTTACAGTCAAAAAGCAAATGAAATTAAATCAGTTTAGATGTGCTTCTGAGGTCACCCGTCTACTGCTGGTATTCTTACAGCATGTCCAATGGATGATCTGGCTCGAATGGCTTGGATAGAGGACCGTAGAAGAGAAAAGGATAGGCGGCATCGTAACCATTGAAGAGTACTGCTATAACTGTGTTCCCACTTATTGGCGAGCATGGACGCTAATTTTTTTATAGAATATATTGGCTTCCTTTGCTATGCCACCCGTAGTAGAGAGTACAACTGGTGTGAATGTGGCGTGTTCCACTTCTCTAATTCTCTCCTCATATGCCCGTTTCTTGGCTTGTTCGTGCTTTTTATACACCATTTGCATGTCTGAATGTTTGTTGGAAGGGGCATAGGGGTTGAATACCCTTACATCAAAATATGTTCTTTCGTGATTGTCGCCCCAAACACCGTTTGCTGCAATGTCGAGTCTTGCTCCTGGCTGTGAGTTAGCAGTAGCACCATTCAGTTCTTAAAACACGGGCTGAAGGCCAGGCTCAATACATACATCCTTGCACACCTCAGTTAAGAGTGTTGCTGTCAAATTCCGTATTTCGTTGTGTCTTATGGATGGAAACACCCCTTTGGGGCATGAAAGGGCATGCTCAACTGAGAAGATGGCCCCACATGCACATTTAGCTGGTGGTCTCCCAGGGGTGTCCAGCCATAGCGCAGTGCGAGGGCGTCGTGAAATGCACCCCTGTGTAGAGCGGAGCCATGTTCCATTAGTGGGAGCACTGTCAGCCAGGTTTATGATCCTTTTTCCTTTGCTAGGTTCACTGCTCTCTTCTGGCTGGCAGATAGCAATTTCATGAGGTCTTCGGCATCCTTTGAGTTTTCTTCCAAGATATGTGTCCTCACCCTATTCTTGGATTCGAGTTGCTGAGCGATAACATCAAGTCCATATTCATCGTCCTGTGATAGGATGTGAGTGCAAAGAGAGGAGATAATCATTAAGGAGTGGTGGTATTCCTTGCAGGCACGTTTGGAAGGGATGGTGATTTAGCTAGTAGCCCCGTAGGTAGCTCAACGCAAAAAAAGCTACATAATAAAGCGAGGGGACGGCGAGACCCTTTACCAACCTAGAACCTCTATACACTCGACTAGCGGTTGGTAAAGGGATTGGGTACATGAGACTAACTTTTCATTATGGCGGTTCGGTTAAATGAAAGTATCTCTCTCAGCTTTCAAGAGTAAGTTAAAAGCTTTGCACCCCTTAAAAAAGTAATGCCAATCTAGTAATACTCTCGTGATGTGGGAGAGGAGGACTGTCTAATAATTCTGTACATTAGTTTCGTAAGTAGTTTGAGACAAAATAGTGTGTACAAGGTGCCTGTTTGAGTTTGCTAGTATTTAAGTCTGACAAAAATGAAAACTGGTTGTTTGCTATGTAAACTTGACATGAGTCATCTTCAGTGGTTTCACAAGACAGTATGGTTGTCCCCCCTCCATCTAATCCTATCATTAGTTAGCAAGTGTCTAAAGGGTACTACTTGTCACTTACTCGTAATAATATCAGTGAAATTAAAAATTCGCTCACCTAATAGCTAGACTAGCTAAATGGAATGGTGGTACAACTATAAAAATTGAATGGAATCATATAGCTATTATATCCATGTAATTTTTATACAGCAGGACCACAACTGTATTATCTTGTCCAGTAGTGATGACATTTCCCATTGGCTTATTTTGCAGGTAGCAACATGCTGCTGATGTATCAATGCCAGTCAATACAAGATGTTGGCGAAACAAGTGTCATGAAGTAAGTTGATAACGGGTGTGAACATAACCAGGCCTCATCCCTAATAGTGATAATGTTGGTGGCCCTGCCTCTTTTATTGTCTAGGTACTAATCTTTCCAGGTTTTTTTTGTTTGTTTGTTTGTTTGTTTTTGTTTTGGGGCACGACTTAGGTTCACCTGCATTGAGTCTACCACACTGGATTTATGTCCAAACCAAAAAGTTGAAGACTTACTGATATTCTCCTATTACTTGTTACAGGATGGGCATTATTAGGGTAAACTTGTAGTTGTGCGTTCCCTGGCTGCTTTGGCTGTCTCTTTAGCCTATGGCGTTGACCCATTCTTGGTTGATGCTCACACTTTGCTGGCAAGTCTATACATGCTTTATTAGTGACAGTCTCATTGCACTGCTTATCTGCTGATGCTATCCCTTACCTTATGACCTTACCATGCACCCTTCACTTGGCTATTCTTTTGTACTAGACCTTCCCTAGCATCCTCAAGTTGTCCTCCAGCTCCCACTCTTTGGGCCCTAATAACACTAGAGTTGAAACAAGTATGAAAGTGTTGGTTGGCCTGTGCTGTTGCATATAGAACAGAGATATTATAAAGTATCAAGTATCATAGTTGCTGAGGCTAGTGGTTCTGTAGTATGCAATGATATTGGTGCCATTGGCGCTGAGGGTTCACACCTTTGGTGCTTCATTAGCTTGGCTTGATAACTAATTTTCTTTTCCATTAGAATTAATATTGTCATAACCTTTTTTTTTTTCTTCATTTCCTAGATTTCATAGTGCTTGGGCTGCTGCTATCTGTACTGAGGTTCTGGTGTTCTTGATTGAAGAAGAGAATAATGGTAAGTCTCTAGGCATGCACTACTGTTATCATTGTACATACACGTACTAATACTAACACTGCATTCACGAAGTAGTACTGTACACGAAGTGCTAACACTGTGCACACACATAGTACTAGCACTGTGCATGCACGTAGTACTATTACTGTGCCACTGTGCACGCACATAGTGCTAACACTGTGCACACACATAGTGCTAACACTTTGCACACACATAGTGCTAACACTTTGCACACACATAGTACTACTACTGTGCACGCACATAGTGCTAGCACTGTGCACGCACATAGTGCTAACACTCCACGCACGTAGTACTATTACTGTGCACGCACATAGTGCTAGCACTGTGCATGCACGCACATAGTGCTAGCACTATGCACGCATATAGTGCTAGCACTGTGCATGCACATGGTACTAACACTGCACGCACATAGTGCTAGCACTGTGCACGCACGTAGTACTATTACTGTGCACGCACATATTGCTAGCACTGTGCACGCACGTAGTACTATTACTGTGCACGCACGTAGTGCTAACACTGTGCACGCACATAGTGCTAGCACTGTGCACGCACATAGTACTAACACTGTGCACACACATAGTGCTAGCACTGTGCATGCACGTAGTACTATTACTGTGCACGCACATAGTGCTAACACTGTGCACGCACGTAGTACTATTACTGTGCACGCACATAGTACTAACACTGTGCAAGCACGTAGTACTATTACTGTGCACGCACATAGTGCTAACACTGTGCACGCACGTAGTACTATTACTGTGCACGCACATAGTACTAACACTGTGCACGCACGTAGTACTATTACTGTGCACGCACATAGTGCTAACACTTTGCACGCACATAGTGCTAACACTGTGCACGCACGTAGTACTATTACTGTGCACACACATAGTGCTAACACTGTGCACGCACGTAGTACTATTACTGTGCATGCACATAGTGCTAACACTGTGCACGCACGTAGTACTATTACTGTGCACGCACATAGTACTAACACTGTGCACACACATAGTACTAACACTGTGCACGCACGTAGTACTATTACTGTGCACGCACATAGTACTAACACTGTGCACGCACGTAGTACTATTACTGTGCACGCACATAGTACTAACACTGTGCACACACATAGTGCTAGCACTGTGCATGCACGTAGTACTATTACTGTGCACGCACATAGTGCTAACACTGTGCACACACATAGTGCTAGCACTTTGCATGCACGTAGTACTATTACTGTGCACGCACATAGTGCTAACACTGTGCACGCACATAGTGCTAGCACTGTGCACGCACGTAGTACTATTACTGTGCACGCACATAGTACTAACACTGTGCATGCACGTAGTACTATTACTGTGCATGCACGTAGTACTATTACTGTGCACGCACATAGTGCTAGCACTGTGCACACACATAGTGCTAGCACTGTGCACACACATAGTGCTAACACTTTGCACGCACGTTGTACTATTACTGTGCACGCACATAGTACAAACATTGTGCACGCACATAGTGCTAGCACTGTGCACGCACGTAGTACTATTACTGTGCACGCACGTGGTACTAACACTGCACGCACATAGTGCTAGCACTGTGCACACACATAGTGCTAGCACTTTGCACGCACGTTGTACTATTACTGTGCACGCGTATAGTGCTAGCACTGTGCACGCACGTAGTACTATTACTGTGCATGCACGTAGTACTACTGTGCACGCACATAGTGCTAGCACTGTGCACACACATAGTGCTAACACTTTGCACGCACGTTGTACTATTACTGTGCACGCGTATAGTGCTAGCACTGTGCACGCATGTAGTACTATTACTGTGCACGCACATAGTGCTAGCACTGTGCACGCACGTAGTATTATTACTGTGCACGCACATAGTGCTAGCACTGTGCACACACATAGTGCTAACACTTTGCATGCACGTAGTACTATTACTGTGCACGCACATAGTGCTAACACTTTGCACGCACGTAGTACTATTACTGTGCACGCACATAGTGCTAATACTTTGCATGCACGTAGTACTATTACTGTGCATGCACGTAGTACTATAACTGTGCATGCACATAGTGCTAGCACTATGCACACACATAGTGCTATTACTGTGCACACACATAGTGCTAGCACTGTGCATGCACGTAGTACTATTACTGTGCACGCACATAGTGCTAACACTTTGTATGCACGTAGTACTATTACTGTGCACACACATAGGTAATATAATTTACAAGTCTCACCTGGGATGAACTAATAGTCTCTTCTATCATTGTGTTAACATGAACTTGATTTCACACTACACGTACATACATAGTGTCTTCTTCAGTTGTACAAGTATAACTTACTATGAAGTATCTGTATTTGCTAAGGAGCTATATTTGCAATACTTCTAAAGTATTTTGACCCAACTCTGGTGTCTTTTCCACATTGTATCGGGCAATATGAGTAACCATCACATACAGGGCTAGCAGAAATGCAATGATTTGATGTTGGCCATTACATTGAAAGTGACCTTTCTTAGCATATACATAGCTAGCTACACTCAACCCACTATGTACCACATATAGATGGGCATTAATTAGGACTACACATGCCCTATTAATTGCCTTATTGAATTGTGTGATGTGCTGTGACATTTGCCCTGTGATTGGCTCTGCTACCAACATATACATGCATATATGTCTTGCAGGGATGGAGCTGTAGTCCAGGGAGCCATACAATGTCTACAGGGCCTAACATGCAGATCAGCTCTCTTTAAAGTCTCCATTGCTTGACTGTGGGCGGGTTGTCTGCTTACTCCACAGAATCCTTTCCATCTAGTGAGTGACCTAAACTCAATAATGATAATTGAATTGTACCTACATTTAGTTGTTGATTTATGTTTTGTTTTGTTGTTGTTGTTTTTTCCTTACTTTATTAATGAAATGGACATCGTATTGTCCATTTGATGGCCTAATATAAAGGACCGTCATGCAGGGTTTCATGCGTGATTTTCACTGGGGGTGTGAGACACTGTGTAATTAACCATGTGTCCACTTCATTAGGTCATCATGTTCCACTTCCTAGGTCACCATTTGTCCACTTCATTAGGTCACCATGGTGTCCACTTCACTAGGTCACCATGTGTCCACTTCACTAGGTCACCATGTGTCCCTTCATTAGTTCCCAGTGTCCACTTCATTAGGTCACCCATGTGTCCCACTTCATTAGGTCACCCACGTGTCCACGTTCACTAGGTCCACCATGTGTCCACTTCATTATGTCCCCATGTGTCCCACTTCACTATGCCCCATGTGTCCATCACTAGTCACCATGTGTCCACTTCATTAGGTCCACCATGTGTCCCCGTCATTAGGTCACCACGTGTTCCACTTCATAGTCATCATGTGTCCACTTTCACTTAGGTCACCATGTGTCCACTTCATTAGGTCACCATGTGTCCACTTCATTAGGTCACCATGTGTCCATTTCATTAGGTCACCATGTGTCCATTTCATTAGGTCACCATGTGTCCATTTCATTAGGTCACCATGTGTCCACTTCATTAGGTCACCATGTGTCCACTTCATTGGGTCACCATGTGTCCACTTCATTGGGTCACCATGTGTCCACTTCATTAGGTCACCATTTGTCCACTTCATTAGGTCACCATGTGTCCACTTCATTAGGTCACCATGTGTCCACTTCATTAGGTCACCATGTGTCCACTTGTCCACTTCATTAGGTCACCATGTGTCCACTTCACTAGGTCACCATGTGTCCACTTCATTAGGTCATCATGTGTCCACTTCATTAGGTCATCATGTGTCCACTTCACTAGGTCACCATGTGTCCACTTCACTAGGTCACCATGTGTCTACTTCATTAGGTCATCATGTGTCCACTTCATTGGGTCACCATGTGTCCACTTCACTAGGTCACCATGGTGTCCAATTCATTAGGTCACCATGTGTCCACTTCATTAGGTCACCATGTGTCCACTTCACTAGGTCACCATGTGTCCACTTCATTAGGTCACCATGTGTCCACTTCATTAGGTCACCATGTGAGGTCACCATGTGTCCATTCACTAGGTCACCATGTGTCCACTTCACTAGGTCACCATGGTCACCATGTGTCCACTTCACTAGGTCATCATGTGTCCACTTCATTGGGTCACCATGTGTCCACTTCACTAGGTCACCATGTGTCCATTTCATTAGGTCACCATGTGTCCACTTCACTGGGTCACCATGTGTCCACTTCATTAGGTCACCATGTGTCCACTTCACTAGGTCACCATGTGTCCACTTCATTAGGTCACCATGTGTCCACTTCACTAGGTCACCATGTGTCCATCACCATGGTGTCCACTTCATTAGGTCATCATGTGTCCACTTCATTAGGTCATCATGTGTCCACTTCACTAGGTCACCATGGTGTTTATTTCATTTTATTTGACTAGATTTTGATTATTGGGAATGAGATGGTTGACTGTAGCTGTGCTTTATACACTGATGCTCTAGCTTGCAGTAGTTGATGCCAGCCAGTGGATGAATGGACTAAGTTTGGAATGTTGTGGTTGAGGCATGGCTGGTCTGACCACCACAACAAGTACAACATATAGGTTTGTGGTTGGTAAAACTTGTCACTACTGACCATATGTTGTTGTAGATTGTGTAGGTGTTTACAATGCAGTCATGCTGGGCATTGAAATCTGTGTGATGTGTATCTTGTGCAGTCATGTCATGTGCAGTCCTGTGTTGCTGGACTTTGTGTGTGTATTTTGTGCAGTTATGTGGGAGATCATTGTTGCTGAGAGTTGTAGTCAATATGTGTATGTTTGTGTGTTATTGGATATGAGTTGCTGCTGAAACTTATATTCAGTTACTAGGGTATGGTCCACACAGTCAGAATGTTTGTGTGGATGTTTGTACTTCAGTCTTAGTGGTCATTTTTAACTTATGTGACCAGTGACTAGAGGTAGTGATGAGGTTCTCATGTGCCAGTGACTAGAGGTAGTGATGGGGTTCTCGTGTGACCAGTAACTAGAGGTAGTGATGAGGTTCTCTTGTGACCAGTGACTAGAAGTAGTGATGAGGTTCTCGTGTGACCAGTGACTAGAGGTAGTGATGGGGTTCTCATATGACCAGTGACTAGAGGTAGTGATGGGGTTCTCATGTGACCAGTGACTAGAGGTAGTGATGGGGTTGTCATGTGAGCAGACTAGAGGTAGTGATGAAGTTCTCATGTGACCAGTGACTAGAGGTAGTGATGGGGTTCTCATGTGCCAGTGACTAGAGGTAGTGATGAGGTTCTCATGTGACTAGAGGTAGTGATGGGGTTCTCGTGTGACCAGACTAGAGTTAGTGATGAGGTTCTCATGTGACTAGAGGTAGTGATGAGGTTCTCGTGTGACCAGACTAGAGGTAGTGATGGGGTTCTCATGTGCAGATGTAGTGATGGGGTTCTCATGTGACCAGTGACTAGAGGTAGTGATGAGGTTCTCATGTGACCAGACTAGAGGTAGTGATGAGGTTCTCATGTGACTAGAGGTAGTGATGGGGTTCTCGTGTGACCAGTGACTAGAGGGAGTGATGAGGTTCTCATGTGACCAGTGACTAGAGGTAGTGATGAGGTTCTCATGTGACCAGTGACTAGAGGTAGTGATGAGGTTCTCATGTGACCAGACTAGAGGTAGTGATGAGGTTCTCATGTGACTAGAGGTAGTGATGGGGTTCTCGTGTGACCAGTGACTAGAGGTAGTGATGAGGTTCTCATGTGACCAGTTACTAGAGGTAGTGATGAGGTTCTCATGTGACCAGTGACTAGAGGTAGTGATGAGGTTCTCATGTGACCAGTGACTAGAGGTAGTGATGAGGTTCTCATATGACCAGACTAGAGGTAGTGATAAGGTTCTCATGTGCCAGTGACTAGAGGTAGTGATGGGGTTCTCGTGTGACCAGTGACTAGAGGTAGTGATGGGGTTCTCGTGTGACCAGTGACTAGAGGTAGTGATGAGGTTCTCTTGTGACCAGTGACTAGAGGTAGTGATGGGGTTCTCGTGTGACCAGTGACTAGAGGTAGTGATGAGGTTCTCTTGTGACCAGTGACTAGAGGTAGTGATGAGGTTCTCGTGTGACCAGTGACTAGAGGTAGTGATGGGGTTCTCATATGACCAGACTAGAGGTAGTGATAAGGTTCTCATGTGCCAGTGACTAGAGGTAGTGATGGGGTTCTCGTGTGACCAGTGACTAGAGGTAGTGATGAGGTTCTCGTGTGACCAGTGACTAGAGGTAGTGATGGGGTTCTCATGTAGGTAGTGATGAGGTTCTCATGTGACCAGACTAGAGGTAGTGATGAGGTTCTCATGTGACTAGAAGTAGTGATGAGGTTCCGTGTGACCATTACTATAGGTGTGATGGGTTCTCGTGTGACCAGTGACTAGAGGTAGTGATGGGGTTCTCATGTGAGCAGACTAGAGGTAGTGATGAGGTTCTCATGTGACCAGTGACTAGAGGTAGTGATGAGGTTCTCTTGTGACCAGTGACTAGAGGTAGTGATGAGGTTCTCTTGTGACCAGTGACTAGAGGTAGTGATGAGGTTCTCATGTGACTAGAGGTAGTGATGGGGTTCTCGTGTGACCAGACTAGAGTTAGTGATGAGGTTCTCATGTAACTAGAGGTAGTGATGAGGTTCTCGTGTGACCAGTGACTAGAGGTAGTGATGAGGTTCTCATGTGACCAGACTAGAGGTAGTGATGAGGTTCTCATGTGCAGATGTAGTGATGGGGTTCTCATGTGACCAGTGACTAGAGGTAGTGATGGGGTTCTCGTGTGACCAGACTAGAGGTAGTGATGAGGTTCTCATGTGACTAGAGGTAGTGATGGGGTTCTCGTGTGACCAGTGACTAGAGGTAGTGATGAGGTTCTCATGTGACCAGTGACTAGAGGTAGTGATGAGGTTCTCATGTGACTAGAGGTAGTGATGAGGTTCTCATGTGACCAGTGACTAGAGGTAGTGATGAGGTTCTCATGTGACCAGTGACTAGAGGTAGTGATGGGGTTCTCGTGTGACCAGTGACTAGAGGTAGTGATGAGGTTCTCGTGTGACCAGTGACTAGAGGTAGTGATGAGGTTCTCATGTGACCAGTGACTAGAGGTAGTGATGAGGTTCTCATGTGACCAGTGACTAGAGGTAGTAATGAGGTTCTCATATGACCAGTGACTAGAGGTCGTCAGTCAATCTGTCATCAGTCAATCTGTCGTCAGTCAATCTGTCATCAGTCAATCTGTTAGTCAGTCAATCTGTCGTCAGTCAATCTGTTAGTCAGTGTGTTGTCAGTCAATCTGTCATCAGTCAGTCAGTCAATCTGTCAACCTGTCACTGCTGTTGTATTTCAATTGAATGCCACACATTTTTTATTTTTTTTGAATGACTCGGCTATAATATTACTACTCTAGTTTCATTATTTTTATCCTCATCAGTCATGATTTTTTTTCTAGTTATACATTGCTGTTGTTGTTAATTATTATTAATAATAATATTATTAGTATTACTACTACTACCGCTGTTATTATTATTATTATATGTAGGTAATAATCCAAGTTGGCCTTCGCTTGTGATGGAGTATAATTTACCAATGGATCTGGTCATCCGGACTGCTGGGAATGTCATATGTTTACCATTCAGAGATCGTTTTCCATGAGCTGTTCTCTGGGAGCCTTGGGGTTCTCTGCAGTCACTCTACTGTATACATCTTCTATGAGACTGAATTACAAACTAGCTGTACTAGTTGTCATTTCACTGATTTCGTTTCATTCACACTCATATGATCTAGTAGACTTGGTAGCGTGACATGCTACAATTATTTGCAGAAAATCAAAGTTTAAAATGGGTGTATGTTAGCAATAAGCTTGCTTGGTTCTGTTGTGGTGTGATTGAGGACCTGTTACTAAAATTGATGTATATTATTAGTTTTATTCAGTTTTGTTTAAATAAGTAAAAAGCAGCAAGCAAACATGAGTATACTAACTTGGCAAGTGTAAAATCGGAGTAAAGAATATCAGAACAGAACCCGTTACACATTGAGGGAATGCTATTGCGACTATGGCCTCTACTTATAGATGCATTAGATCCAATTGCACACATTCCATATCCTGAGATACGTGTACACAAAGTCGTGCTGTAAGGTATATAATATACCATAGGTAGGAAGGCCATGCAGTTGCTATGCATTCAGTGTGGTGGGTGCTAACTACATAAACCTCATCATTGTACTAAACTGCATGGCACCATGGCAGTCTACGTTTGTCAGTGGTACATCTCACTATATTAATTTCATAATTCCCATGACTTTCACATATATCTGACCTATCGCATCGCTCATGATGACACTAACATTGCACAGGACCACAACCTCCACCTATTTTTTAACCTATGGCACATATCTAAATACAAATTGCATAACAATCAGTTCAGACACAAGAAAAATGGTATATAGAGAGACTGCAGTTGCTGTGCAATTAAATTGATACTTGCTTGGGATCATGCTAGTGCTCCACCTTACGTAGGAGGAGCCCATGGTCACCATGTAAGTATTCTTAGTGTGATAAAGGAAGAACATGTTCTACTATGTAAGGACACGTTTAACTCCCAAGGCCTTGGATTTCGCCGCCATATTTTAATATGCATGATATATTATTATGCATGCATATTAAATATGCATGCATTACTGATTATCTGGGGATCCATTGCACACCCTGCAGCATGACACTAATTGCTCAGCGACCAAGGCCTCCACCTGTGACCTGCACCATCTGCACACCTCTGCAGGACCAGTTGCATAGCGACCAAGGCCTCCACCTGTGATCTGGGCCAAACTGACTTGTGTATCTAAAAATTACGGGTAGAGTGCACTAGACACTGGTCTATGAATCTGAATTGAGATGGTTTGATCTGTATGCATACATGCATGTAGCATAGCCAAGTGTGTAAGCATTGTTTAGAATAACTAAGAACAACAACACTGCTGTGATTGCATGTCATTGATCAAAATATCACAATCACCTGTCCCCAGTAATGAGGTGCATTCTGTTGCTATCGCCCTCCGTATCCCAGATAAACGTCCATTTGCAGCAAAAATAATAAGCAGACAGGACTATTAGGTTCAACACTACCAGCTGATCATATGACTTCCTTTATTTTTTTCAATTCATTTAATACAGACATGCAATAATCACAATCCAACAAAAGATAATCAACAGCGAAATAATCACAAAAAGAAAAAACAAAGACGTAATGTTCGATAGACATGTCGTACAAACGTCACTTGTACTTAGAGATAGTCTTCATTTACTTCTTGAAATCACTTCATTGTAATCGTTACAGCCTGACAAAAAGAGAAAACATTAATAAAATGCAACAAAAACATATATCCCAGTTACATACCTGTAGCTCTTATGAACAAGACAGTGGTGCTTCACATGGCTGTGTTCAAACATCTAGCATAGTACATCCTCCAACACGTGCTCATAGTTCCTCAACTCCACCAATTAGTGTCCATCTAAGAACATGCACACACATCCAAATACAAATTTGTAAATCTCTTGCTGCCGCTAAGCGGTCATGCACACCTGGCAGACCCAGGATGCCTGTGCACTAAGCAGGCATTGTGAGCCATGTAAGCAAAGCTCCTGGAGCCAGGCTAGGAACTCGCAGGAGAACAGGCCTTTCCTCATGTGGCCACCCAAAGACCCACCTGGACCATTGCTGTTTCATGATAAAGGCCTTGAATTTGCACCCCAGCAAATGCCAGGTCCCCAATCACAGATGGGTGGACTGGTGGGAGGCATATGGAAAACCAAATGGAAAATTGCCAGAGGAGCATCACCCTTTGAGGGTGGCAAGGTTCAAGGTGTGTGTGTGTGTGTGGTTGTGTCCTTGGCTCAGGGCCGAGTTCAAGCCCCACTCTGTGCTTCAAATAGCTATGCTAATGTTACGTCTGATATAGCTGTTCTCCAATAAAATTTGTGTAGCCAGAGGGTTGTGAGAGTAGTACTAACCCATGGAGATGAAATGGACATCAGGACCATTATCAACGACCATGAAAATTTTTTTTTTTCAGTGATGGTTGCATGAGAAACTAGTAACTTTGTGCGGCCGTATCAAGGCTTTAGTTCACCTAGACAAACTCTTTACCCGCTGCTATACTGGGAAGGGGTCTGGTGGTATTAATATTCAAAAGGAATGTAATTAGTCCTTTACCAGGATGCTCCATAATTAAAATCTAACTGAACATAAAAGTATCACACTTGGGTTTTTGGCTAAAAGCACATTACTGCTGTATTTAGATATGGCTTTTAGAATTCAGGAAAATGCCAATCATCTATGGAGACTCAGTGTAAGCATTCAAAACCTTTTCCTTATCCTGTTGGTAGTATTATCTCTACCACTTACAAGCCCAAAAATTAGTTATAGATGCAATTCTTTCAACCCTTCCCACTATCTTAATCTTTAGCCACTTTCTCTGCTTAAGTTCACAGCCACTCCTCAGTGGTTACTACCAAGTTCTACAAGACTGCAAGTAAGCAGTGGACGTTATTGGGAGGAAGAGAGAGGAGGAGATTTGAATCAGAACTATGTTCTAATTATATCATACATTTCCCAGCATAGGGGTAGGTAAAGGCAGGGTTTCATAGAGACTATGGCAATGCTGGGATTCCCTCCCCCCACCCCCATCCCATTTCGTTCACCCTCCATACTTTTTCCCTGACAAAACATTTTAAGAAAAAAATTAAAAAGATATATGAAAAACCACAGCCTTACTGTACTGTTAGTTCGTTTAAAATGTAAAATACTTCTTCCATAATTCCCCCTTCCTTCACTTTGTAGACAAAACCTACCTAAAAATTGTAAATGATGCTTCCAGGTGAGCGGTTTTCCTCCGATGTCTCATGTAAGTTTGCAACGTTTCTTTTACTCCTCGTAGTGCAGCCACGCCCTTTTCTCCCCAGCTGGTTGTAAAGACCCTTTACCAATCATTGGCCGTGATGCGTGGTAAAATTCTCCAGTTTTCGCGTATTTTGTGCGCGGTGGTGTGAGTTGTAGGAGGCAGATGGTGAAGGTCAGGCTAGACGGAGCCCCCCAAGACCAAGATAGATGTGATTGAGATGAAGTAAGTGGTAGTGATTTAGTGTGGGTGAACTAGTGTGATCGTAATTTGTGGTGTGCGCTATTTGTATAATGTTTGAGTTTGACTTAGGATAACTACAACTTTTTAATGACCAGTTTTGAAAATTGAAAATTGTATTAGTATCTTGCAGCAGTAAAGAGAAGCCTCAGCATCATATATGCAGCCCCCAGAATATATGCTGAATAAATCTGCTGGGATGTTGGTTCATATTTTTGGCAGTCATTATATAGTAGTAGACAGTAGCTAGCTACTTCTAAATTGTGAATGCATATTTTATCTGGAACTTGCACGTAGTGATCAGGCAACTGACTATAAAACCCTAACCTCAGTCAAGGGTTAAATATTGTGTATTTTTATAGATTCACTGCTGACAAACAGGGATAGAGCTGCAGACACAGATTGTATTGCTTGGCATAACATGGGGCAATGTGAGTACTGAGACATTGATAAGGAGTTACTATTGTGTTAAAAGTACTCGATCACATTTTAGCACACATTCATATTTACTCAAGTCAGGAGTGTTTGATGACCTTTTATGCATGCAAGCACATGTTTGGGCTATATTTAGAATCAGGAGTCTAACACATCTTGAGGTTACTTTCATTAACTTTTTTTCCCATCTCTATTTTCAGGCTGTTGGGAGTTCCACCATGCTATCTGCAGCATTGATGGAGCTAAGAGGACACTGGAGCTTATGAATATAGAAGTCTGAATAGGTCTGACTTTACTCCTACAGTGCACCTCCACTGGACAGCTGACACTGGAATAGCCCCCAAATGATTCTAGTAACGGCAGATACATGCTGCACTTCTATATTAACGGTGAGATTCTGTTTTTCTAGTTAGTAGAGTACCTCCACATACTTAGTGCTTGGATTTTGTAGCTGATATTTGAATTATAAGATAATGCACAAAGGTTGCGTGATGATCACTTATAACGTTTTAAAATGTCTATTGACAAGATACCCTATACCAATATATTGAAATGTCACCTCTTTTATTGGTGACCTTTACCAAATACCATGATAGCTAGACTCCTTGTGTAGGATTAGCCTAGTAACTAAGATACACCTTTAATAGTGCCTATCACAGGACTGTCAACTCTCTCACTCCAACAATAACTGTTTAAATACTTTATGCTTGTCAGATACCTAACGTGTGATTGCTGACTAAATGTGAGTCCTGGTGAATGGGCATGTTAATTGGAATTAGGGACCCTTTACCAAGTTCTAGACTGGGTTACTGTATTTGACATACTTTACGGTTGACCAAATGCCTGTGACACAACCTCAATATTTTCCAAGGTTTTAGGAATTCTTTACTAAATATTCAAGGCACCCTTTACCATGAAATTGGTTGATGTAGGATCGGTAACCCTTTACCAAGTACTTGTGTTACCTTATTGTGACAACACACCCTTTACCATTTATTTGGTTGACCAGGTTCAAGTACCTGTTTAGATCAGGAACCCTTTACCATATATCTGATTTACGTTGTTGTGACAAGACATTCCTTACCGAGCAGATGTGTTCTAGAAGATTCATAGGGAGTGCTAAACATTACTATTTTAAAATTTTAAAATGCCATATATTATTGATAAACGTTATTATCTGTATTAAATTAGAATGATGTGGGTGTGGGCTCGATTAGGTCTGGATTACTCGCTCCCTTCTCTCGCTCTCACCTGGAGACAGCAAAGTAGTTGCTGCCACCAGAGTGTATGCCTCCTGCTGACTACCCGGCGAACTGTACCCGCCCGAAGGAATAGGTTTTAGGTAGGATTAAATTACTTTAAACACAGGATAACGACACAGCGAATTGAGATGACATAGAACTAACTCAAACCACGAGACACACAACTTAAATACTAACACAAACTCCCGCCTACTGTTCACACAAAATGCTGCAATGTTCTGGTCTTGTGACCGTACAATCCTTGCTAACACACATACACACGCTACCGCTACCTACTGCACATGACCATAAAACTCAACAAAAATGCTTCTGACTACAAAACTTAACATTGATAAAGAGGCAGCAATTGGCAGCTATACTATCAATACAGTTCTGTTTCTGATCCCACTAAAGATCCCTATAAAATGACTTCAGTGAACCTTTACTTAATAAAGTTTTCTGATTCCACTTGGTGAAGTCTGTGTTATATACACTTTATAGACTAAAGGTTTGTATTATAGGCACTTAGGTAATCTGATCCTGTGGGACCTTGGAAGGATCTGTATCGTAGACTTTTCATGTAGGTAAAGGGTTACAGGGACATCTTTAAGGTCTGTAGCATGGGCACTTTGTATTGGTAAAGGGTCACAGGCACTCTATAAAGGTCTGTATTATAGACACTTCATGTTGGTAAAGGGTCACAGGCACTTCATAAAGGTCTGTATCATGGGCACTTTGTATTGGTAAAGGGTCACAGACACTTTATAAAGGTCTATTATAGACACTTCATGTTGGTAAAGGGTCACATGCAGCCTATACAATCATATAGCACTTGTATACAGTTCTGTTTCTGATCCCACTGAAGGTCCCTATAAAATGACTTCAGTGAACCTTTACTTAATAAAGTTTTCTGATTCCACTTGGTAAAGTCTGTGTTATATATACTATAGACTTGGACTATTTTTAAAAAGGTTTTTGTTATAGGCACTTAGTAAACAATTTTTGATCCTGTAGGACCTTCTGTATCATAGACATTTCATGTAGGTAAAGGGTCACAGGGCCGTCTTTAACGTCTGTAGCATGGACACTTTGTATTGGTAAAGGGTCGCAGGCACTCTATAAAGGTCTGTATTATAGATACTTCATGTTGGTAAAGGGTCACAGGCACTTCATAAAGGTCTGTATCATGTTTGTATTGGTAAAGGGTCACAGGCACTTTATAAAGGTCTGTGTTATAGACACTTCATGTTGATAGAGGGTCACAGGCACTTCATAAAGGTCTGTATCATGGGCACTTCTTATTGGTAAAGGACCTTGCTTAAGCTATATTTGAAAATTATTTGATCGTCATAGTGTGAGTGTATGGTGGGGAGGAGAGAGAAATATTTTAGTTTGTTTTTAGCTATTACATGAAGTGTGCAGTAAAACTGGTAGGGAACTGAACAGTCAGTTTGTACACAAGTGGGTATCAATACAAAAGACACTGTGTAGAATGTTTCCAATCATATAGTGTTGATATGATACTAATAGGTTAAATATAAGTGTGGATGAACTTCATAAAGACTTCAAGAGAAAGTGTGGGAATGGACATGACTTGAGTGTCAAATTATGTCCATGGAATAATAAACGAAGTTGGGTCCTTATTGTCTTCTAAACATTACTATTGTTGTTGTCGTCATTTTTAAACAAGTGCAATATATGTTTTATTTATATTTACTTTTGAAAAAAGTATGACATGCTGAGATTTGGGAAAGGGTATAGAATATCCGAAGTCAATTACCATTATGTTTTGTTGTTTTTTGTTTATTGTTGCTGTTTGTAGATCACAGTTGACATGAGTGATGAACAGTTCTAATCATCCTGGCTGTATGAAGAAGTCCTGAGCATCTTCATTCATGAACAGTTAATTCTTCACCTGTCACACAGATACAATGTCACATCACGGACTAATATTTATTGCATTTGCTGATTATTGGAATACATTTTACACACTAAAATATATGGCTATAAAGTGAGTATTGTAGAACACCATTTGGAGTGTTGTAGCAGCTAGTTTAAGGGAGTATCACAACACCCCATTGGTAGAGTATCAATAACACCATATTTGGTGCATTATGCGCCCTAATAGGGGTGTAGTAGAAATTGGACATGGGTGTACCACAACACCCTATTTGGTATAATAAAGGGTGTACAGGGGTGTAACTGAACACTTCCTCTAGGTGAAATGGAAACACCCCATGCGGAGTAGTACAGCCAGTGTTACCTGGACACCCCAAAACGGGATTCCCATACACCCCATTTTTAACAGTGTACCTTCAAGTAATCACGATTAAGTAAGGCAATAGGAAAATTGGTAGATATTTAAGGTATGCTATCTACATACATTTTATAATTCACTTAAAATGAAATATCCATGTCCAATAAACTTTTTTAATAACAATTTATAGTACTTCTGTAATGCATTCACTATTCAACCACTACACTATAATGTTGATGAAAAAAATTGGAAAGTGGATTTTTCAAATCTACCTTTATATACAATATTGCCTATCTTCTCGATTCTCCCATCCAGGATAGCAATGGCAGCTGTAGGATCCTGGTGAATCCACACAATAGTGATCACAGGGATCTTGTAAGCACTCATTAATATCTAGGAGTAAAATTATAATTCCCATCATAAAATAGAAAATTTTCAATGGCTACATTATATGATGTCTGTTGAATGTATTTATGTATTTGTTCGCTCTTCTCTTGGAAGAAAACATATGGAACTCAAATACTATTGTTATCTCAGGTTCTCATCTTAAAATATTATTCTGTCAGGCTATACTTTAATGCAATTTTTGTCATCTACATGAAGAAGGTTGCAAACAAAACTTTTTCATTGGTAAATGTATTTTTTTTATTAATAGTGATCTACAGTATTTATGGACCTGATCTTAATACTACTATTAACAATAGACAAGTCTAACACCTGGATTATGTGCCAAACTTATGAGATCATTTACAAACTACCTCCTTAAAATTACTATTTTCAACATGATTCCTTACTAGAGCAAGTATTGCCAGTGAGGTTAGTGAATCCTTCTAAACAGGCACACTCAGTGGCTGAGCTGGTGTCTCTGTCACAGGACGTAACATAAGTAGACCAATGACAGGAACTATTCAGAGCTGTAACACAATCTCCTGTAACAGTATCCCATACCATTTATGTACATGTATATAATTCAAGTAAGTATAAGAATCCATTACCGTCAATTCTGTAAATGGTTGTTAAGTTGGTCAGTAAATCCATGGAAGGTGTTCCATGTTGCACATCGCCAAGTTGCAAATGTTTATTAGTCACTCTTGAATTGCTGCCTCCCGAATTAAAGCCAATGACATACGGCACACTTGGATGTATGTGCTTGTAAGCAAATTTAGAGTACGTTCTCACTCCATCATAAAGTATTGAAACTTCTATGCTAATTGCCTAAATTATAATAAAATTTGTTAATGGAAATTATGTTGGTCAAGCAAAACTAATAAGTACAGGATGTGGCATACTGCTTACATTGTCAATTACCTAGCCATACCAGACACCATGAAGGGTGCCACAAACTGAGTTTTCTTTGGTTTCCTCATAGTATGTGTCCATAAAATGTATTAAATTTTCTAAATTGCTAAATTGTTTGTGACCTTGAGTACGGTTGTTTTTTTATATACTATTGTTGTCACTAAACCAGGTTCAAAGCTGTTCATTTATAATGAGGGGATCAAATTGCTCTGAATATACAGTAATTAAAAAAATAGAATATCATCAGTGAACTTTATACTATTCTTCTTTATGAAAAATTACACCATTGAGTCCAAACTAGCCAGGAATGCTGTGGCTGTCTTCATGTTTAAGTGAAACTTAAAATGTGCACTTAGCACAACAGTGACGAAAAATTCCTGAGAGTCCTATGAGATTAGTAGAGTGGATATTTAGTACTATTGACCGATTATTCATAGTGGTAGCAAAATCCTTTAAATAAATGAGCTATGCCATACCCCTTTAATTGAGACTAATAATTGAATTTGGTTTAAAATTAAACACATTCAGGAACTTTGCTATTGAACTTAATTTTTACCTGTAATATTTTCTTATTCATTTATGCTATGATCAGTGGCTTTCTTAGCTTTGATTACATACATGTAAGTATAGATATCATGCAGGTGTGTAAAACTATTATAAAACCACAAACAAATGTATATAGTTATAACAAAGTAAAAATTTTATCAATGTAGTATAGTATTATTTCAAATGCCTATATGTAATGCTGTAACTTACATTAAATATTTCATTATCATTAGGTGCGACCCCAACCGTAATGTTATTCCAGAAAAAATTCAAAAGAGTCCATTCAGTTTCATAAAATCCAATATCCTTCTTCACTTCTTCATTCAGTTCTAAATAATGCTCAATAAAAGATAAATTTTTGCTTTGTTGATAGCATATTTCACCGCTTGACCCCCAAGCCAAAATTGCAGTAAGAAAAGGAGTTTGAGGCTGATTCAAATAGCTATATGGAGATCGAAGAAAAGAAGGAAGGTTTTTAATCAATACATATCCACCACTGAATGTCCTTTGACCAACAAATGCTATGAATGTTCTGGCACTGACCTAAGTAATACATTCAATATGAAGTAATATGTATGATACCTTTGAAAACACTGTAGCAATAGAAATAGCTATATTCAGAGATTCATGAAAAATAATCATTACTGTCACTATCTAATTTGTTGATATTATTACATATAAATTTATATTTGCTTAACACATTATAATTTATAACTTCTGTCACAGCTAATTAATAAAAATATATAGGTGATGATAACAGTCACTATTATCGTCTTTGTAAATTAGTTTGTGCGTGAGAGTTGTCTTTTTAAGAGCATCTACTAAAAATATTAAATATATTATTGTATTCATTGTGTATTGCTGAATTAGGTTAAAATATGCTGAATAAGCAGTATATATGACAAAGGTTAAGTGTCAAAGATATTTCAATTCAATACTTTTAGCTACTTTATTATAATATTATGCGTATAATTATACCTGTCTTCTGTCTCTTACATTTTACACTTCTGAAAGTGAGTATTTGACTTATTCACAATTGCACAGCTTAATAAAACATAACTTACGTCAATGCTGGAGAAATTTTGTTTGTAGAATATCATAGGTTTCTCCAATTCTATTACGCGGCTGTGATAGGAATCGTTTGCTTGGAAACAAATTATTTCACAATTTACTGCAAATACATGACAAATGTTATATTAATTGTGAAGTTTAGATATTACACATGGTTTAAATTTGTTCATGTCAAAACTAAATGTCAAATAATTTTCAAGTGCATATTAAAGTGCTGACATCATAGCGACAAATCCTTGTTCAAAAGGAATCAAGTTTTCGTCGCCAAGGTTTGTGGAACTCATGCCAGATTTGTTACTATAAGGAATCACTTAGTAGTAATTTTCAGTTAGAAGAGGGGGAGTTACCCACAATTAATTCATGAGTCATGAACCACGACGAATATTGAACATTGCCACGGGTGATTAAGTGTAGTAACAAGATCAACAGCTCCCTGAATATATTTGGAGAAAGGTCATCAATTCCAATGAATAGCAGACATGACTTTTAAACCTTGGCTCATAATACTATGATAGTAGTGAGAAAGTGATGTAAAATGTAGGAAGAATTATTATTTTACTATTTTGAAATTAGCATTCAAAAAAAAAAAAATAGATTGTTTGGTTCCACTAACTAGAAATGACAAATGACAGATTATATCTTTAGAAATACATAGTAATACATAATGGTGATGATAATAATAATAATAACAATAACAATAATAATAATAATAATAATAATAATAATAATAATAATATTAATAATAATAATAATAATAATAATGATAATAATAATAATATTATATGTGTGTGTATATGACAATTATCAAGTTATGACCATTCATAAAAACTGGTGGCTAAAGCCAGTTGTCCTGGGTTTTATTCCCCAGTGACGACTAAGATTTTTCAAATTTTGTCTTTGATTTTTGTTTTTCAATCTTGTGTATATTATGATTAACTCCATAACGAGTTTTCTGCAGGCTTTCATTAAATATCCTTTTACATATTTCATGTCTTCCAGCTAGTAGTAAGACGGTAATGACTAAAGAGATAGTTATTATGCATCAAATATTCAAAGTGCTACATGGTTCACCTAGTAAAGTCATAAAAACATTGCCAGTTTCCTAGTGAGTCACAATTTGCTTAATAATATAGGATATCCCAGCTTTCACATATTACTAACAGGGCTTCAATGGCTGGGGTCTATGACTGATGGTTAATGAGAATAGGTACTGGTGTCAATAAGGTCAAGACCATGTGATAATTGAGAGTAATTCTATTCCACTCCTGTTCATCCTTAGAGATGCTTCATTAGATAAATTAAGCTTAATTAAATTTAATCTAAGAAAATATATAGATTAGACATTAACAACTGAATAGCAGTCAATATTAGTCAACAGAAAAAAAAACTAACTGAACTGGCAGGAAGGCAGGAGCCATACAAGTCACCAGTCTATTCAGGTGACTTGATGACCGCTATTTCTAGAACCATCTCTCAGATACCTTACAGGATAGTGCTGACATAGGCATTTTTGGAACATTGATTCTCCTGATAGTAATAAGTGGGGTGGGGTTGTGACAGAGGTAAGGTCCAGGTCAAAAGAAAATTATATATTAGGAAATATTTGAATATAACTTTTTAGTGTCCAATTTCTGAATGAAAAGCTTATTGTGAGCTTTGTAAACAATATTTGCTCAAGTGGAAATTCAGCCAAAACAAAGATGACTTCATTCTAATGGACTCGACTAGCAAGAACCCTTTAAAAATATTTATAATTATTATATAAGGTTGAATATTGAATACACATGGTAAAAGCTTTATATGATTCACAATTTAACACGTTTTACAGATTCCTTACTTCAATTAAAATACTTTCCTCCTTTAAGGTTCCCAGCAATGGGCCTGAGGCCAAATTCAACCCCAAATTTAGTCATAATGCCCATAGGCAAGAGCCAGATTATTAGAGAATTATTTTCAATTTGGCAGTCAGATTCTAAATTTGCTGCAAACATTATGTAACAGTTATGAGTTCTATCAGTAAACAAAATCATGCTTGTTAGAAAACATAACCAATCTGTGATAATAACCATTGCTAGAAATAGCAAATTGTATCAAAGGTTTGCAATAATCTGACTCAGATTGTACGCTGACATAGAATTATATTAATCTTACCTTTATCTTTATGGTTCCAACCAGGAAAAATAATGCACAAAGCAAAAAGAAGAAACGACAATACCGCCATTTGGAAGTTCTACCCAGGAACTCTCAACGCGACCGCTTTAAATGGAATACTGTCATCGGACATCCGTTGTTGAAAGCCAGCCTCCGGTGGATACTTAGCTAATTGTTCCTAAAAACGCACAGCAGTTGGCGCATAGGTTGAAATAGTACACCACGCCATCCTGCGTTGCATAATCTGCTCCGACTAAAACGTTTAGGTAAGATTTGGATAATGGCTGAAACCATAGACACCCTCACATAATAATTTAATGGAATAATGCATTAGGTGAATGCCCGAAGTGGTTACTATGGAATGTGCAGTGGGCATAGAATGTGCAGTGGGCAATAATGGAATGCACAGAGTGTGGTAGGAATGCAGAAAAAGTTAGCTACTACATGGCTGGACTTACAAGATCAGACTAATGTATGCCCATACTTGCACTACAGTTAATAGGAGGAGTGTCTAATTCTAGACTCCAACACACTCAGAGCACAGACTTAAAATTTTTGGTTCATTCGATTGACAATAATCTCAAATATTGTATTTTTTACAGGTCACTTAAAATGAATAAGCGGGTGTGGTTAAGTGGGTGTGGTTAAGTGGGTGTGGTTTGGTGGGTATGGCTATGGCTGCACCAATCCAATTTGGCTTCCTACTCACCTGCTCTGTAAGCATTAAGGATTAAGTAAATTTGTCACCTTCTCCACATCAGCCATTATTTTGTAATTGTTTTTTAAATTGATTTTATCATTTTATGAAAAATAACAATTTGTTTGTGTAGCTAGCTATTTCAATCTAAGGATATTGCAAAGAGTGAAAGAATACCAAATAGCATCATATGATGGGGGAAATCACAGAGTCTGTGGCATTCTTAATTGTATAGCTATTTAGCTATTACTTTGAAATGTCTACTATTCGGGATTAATAGCACGAGTAACGTGATTGAAATAATAACGTGATTGAAATAGCAAGGCGAAGCCAAGTGCTATTTCAATTGCTTTACGAGTGTTATTGATCCTCCCTAATAGCACAGGTTACCTGTGCTATCACTCGCTAATAGTAAGCCAGTTTTTTTTTTTAAGTATTTTGCAATTGTAGCTACACTGTAACCTTCACTCATTATCTCCTTATTTCAGCTTCGGCTGGAACTTTGTTTTCAACATATGACTCCTCCTAATCTGTTGTAAAACATTCCATTTAATACGAGTAGAACGCTGTACTATTAAAATTAAAACAAAAGAAAATATCCAAAAACAGATAAAAACAATTTCAGACAAATTATTAATACACTACAATTATAGTTATTTGAGAATGCAGCTATGTTAATTAATACAGCATGATAATTAAAATATCTGTCTTGAAAATTGACTTGGATTTGAATGTAAAGTAATCCAAACTGTTATTATGTGCACTTGTTTGTCATTAATTCTTCTCACAAAAAACTGTTTCCTTTTCCTCTGACACAGAAGTTCGGTAAAGCTCACAAGCTTGTTCCTGGCATATTGCCATCAAACTGTCCTGCTGCTGTAGGGTGAGTAATGGTAGATAATCCTTCATGTCTTGTAGGAGCACTGAGGTTGTCACCACCAAGTCAGAAAATGAAGGCCTTTCTAAAGGGTCCCTTTTCCAGCAAGATGCCATAATATTGTATCTACATAATCATTGATGTTAATTTGAACGTCATTGTATTGTAGAGCAACTCACATAGCATCAGTGCAAGCTTGATTAGGAGGTTTCTGCATACGATAATCTCCAAGAAGCTGTTGGAGGAGTTCTTTAGTTTTAATGCCAGGGTAAGGCTTTCTTCCACCATTGAATATTTCCCAGCATGTGACTCCAAATGACCACTGATAATAAAAAATACTTATTATAGCATAACTGCAAACTATTGAGCAAATTTTTATATAAATAGTTAGCTTGAAAATGAATAGCTATAATATAAAATTAAGTGCAAATATATCACAATTGGTAATCTATACTAAATACATTTTTAAACCTAGTTAAGTTTTTAAACATGATTATTACTAATTAAACTGTCGAATACATTATACTATATGAAGTGATAACATCCCCTGAACAAAATTTAAAAAAGCAATAGCAAGCTAGAGTCACAATTGAGGTTTTAATGGTAAATTCTTCCAATTTGACATAACTGTGATGCTAAGTTCCCTGCATTAGTTATCACTTCTCACTAAAATCTTTATGCAATTAGCTTCTTTTTTTTTAAGATGTTCGATTCATTTTTAATGAGTTTTTTCCTATGTATATTAATTATTTACACAATATGTTTTGGACTGGCATAAAACTTTGGCAAATTAGTTTTATAAAAACAAATTTAAATAAATATTCATATCTATGCTGCATGCAGATATTACAACTTCTCTTAGTACTTCTGTAGATAATGGAGCGATATTTTCTACAAAATACAAAAGTGTCGGCCTATCCTCACCCTGATTGCTGCGGGAAACACTATATTCCCCGAGTAATTGTCACATAACAAAATATTAATACCAATGTTGTGAAATAGGACAACACAAAGCATCAGTGATTTATGCAAATGCTTGTTTAATACTAACCACATCAGAGGCTTCAGAAAACTTGTGATCAAGCAGGCTCTCAATAGCTAGCCATTTAACTGGAAGTTTTTCTCTCATATCTTCTCCAGGCTTGAAATAATTCTTGTCTTCTGATGCCTTTACAGCTAATCCAAAGTCAGCTACTTTGATCACATATTTCATATCCATCCTGTAGCAGCAGTACAGTTAAAAATTTGAAGCAATAAATACATGATTATAAGCTTAAGCATAACTCAGAACTATAATATAGAATTGCGTCTTCCTACTGTAATTGAGAAACAAATAAGTGTCTGAAGTATTTTCAAATGTGTTAATAAGAAGTGTAGTATAATTTTTTTTTTTTTTATTCTAGAGATATCAATAGAATGAATGCCTTATCATACTCATTATGGGTTCAATAAAAAATAAAATAGTATAGATATTTACTCACATGCAATTTCTGGCTGCCAGGTCTCTGTGAATGATTTTCTTGCTGCTCAAGTAATCCATGCCTTTAGCAATTTGGAGGCACATGCCCAATAGCTTCACAGCTGCAGTGTCCTATAGAGGCATTACAGTAGATTAATGATAATGATTAAAAATATGTAATGACAAAATGTTAATCTGATTAATTATTATAGAGCAAGTGTATATCTACACAAACTGTTCTGCCTTTCACACTTTCGCAATAATGTGCTAAAGAATACTGTCATGAGTATAATTAGACTTGAAGTATTCGTGCAGACTAATAGATAAAATTTCATTCTCATTATTTTTTTTCAATTTTGGATAGCTAATATAGTAATACTAAAGTCAAGTCATTTTTCAACACAAAAAAATGTAATTTTTTTTTTAATACCACAGCAGTGGGAAAATGAAATAATGACTCTGTTGGTCACGGCTATGTGTTTGTCATCTCGCTGCACCTCTAAGTTATGCAATTGCAGCAAAAATTCTTGAGTAATGAATAAAATAGTATGAACAATGGCGGAATCTGAGCAGGATGATTACGTTAAACAAGATTATGATTTCGTAACTGCATAAAATTATTATTTATTATTATTGGCTATAACATTAATTAATACATGATAGCAAAGAAACGCTGAGGTATTCGAATTATTAGCACTCATACTCTGTGGCTAATGAAAATTGTCATGCACCACTCTTGCTATTAATCCTAACCACTACTCTTTTCTGTGTTGTTATTTCCAAATCACATGAAATTGATAGGAGATATCTAACTTAGCATTGTTAAAAATAAACAACTCGCATGTAACCAAGTTTTATGCTCTTTAAACTCACAGCAAAGTGATTATCTGGTTTTTCATCAGTCGACAGTAAAATGTTATGTCTGTTTTCTTCTTTCCTCAGGTAGACATCCAAACTTCCATTCCACATGAAGGGCATTACAATGCATGGAGACTGGTTCCTGTCTATTGCTACTGCCTTCAACCTCAAAATATTAGGATGAGAGAAATCTTTCATTTTTAAAACTTCATCAATGACTCCTTGAATCTCTGAAGTCCCAGAAAATCCTGTATAATATTAGAATGTAAAATGCAAAGTAATTTCATATAGACTATGTATATAGGCTGAAACTCTACACAAAAGTTAAACTAAAATTTGTATGAATATTAGTGGCTACTTTTTGAATTGATTAATGTAAATAATTTATGCTTTGCTTGATGTTTCCATTTCTGTTGTATTTTGTGAGAATTAAACATACAGGTAAATTATTTTTAAAAAAGAACCCCCAAATACCTAATCATTATAATATTGATACTTTTTCAATACCTTTTAGAATCTTTACTGCGACAACTTCACCTCTGAGTTTAGCCTTGTACACACTACCGAATTCTCCTACAATATGGTACAATAGACAAAATAAACAATATTGTGTTTTAGTTCACAATAAACTATAGCATGATAGTTCAATTGTCATATACAGGGGCAAATCCTGCTTAAATGACAAGGAAGCACCCAAATACATTTTACGTCAAACTTTACAAAATTTATAAAATATTCCTGATTGATTATGAATAAATTGGATGTTAATTTTTGAATGTAAAGAATATAAGTTAGCATGCAGTTGTTCGTGAACTTAATTGCTTGTATTGGTACATTTTCACATTATATTTTTTCAATAACTTGGTTTAGAGGGAGACCTTGGCCACCCTTGGCACCCTCCCCCCTGGATTTTTCCCTAATATACCCAACTAATGTGAGAAAGTGTGTGGACCTATTGATTTTGGAAGAATTTTCGGTGATAGAATGTGGACACTTCAGAAATAGCAAGAACTGAATAACAAACAGAATTAAATATTTATCAGTTCTAATTTATTTACCTTCACCAATCATTTTTGCATCACACTCCAAATCTTCAAATCGTATTTTAAGTTCACGAGGAACTTTGACTAGTTGGATCAAGGAATCATTGTGATGTCTGTTGTGATGATGCCAAAATGGATTACCTAAATCTAAAGAATACAAGTCCAAATAGTATAATAAGATATTTTCACTGCTTGCAGGCATATGATTTACTGAAGTGTACTGCTGTAAAATCTATAGTGTGCTTGAGAGTAAACAAAAATTACACCAGAATGGTAAAACATGAGTAAAAAATAGAAAGTAGTACATGTGGTTTGTATTTTGTTCCAGAATTAGACGTTACTACACGATAAACTATACAGTAAATTTACAGTACACCTCAGTAAAACAAGGCCTGGCAAGCAGGCTCAAATTAATATTTATATTCATTCTGAATCACAAAAGTATACACCAATTATTAACCTGGACTTTAAAGCAGTATTCTATCCTCATATATAATATAATTGTGTAAGCATACACTAGTCTTGCTTATTTCTGATTACATTTTACATTATAAAGAAAGCAGCATAATAATGGATATATTATTTTTTACTGAAAGTATATAATTTATGTAAATTAAATATACAGGTATGAAATATACTTCTTTCCCATTTAGGATAAAAGTAGGCTAGGTACATTTCATAATGTCGCGCAGGAAATTTCACCTTAGTTCAACTTACAAACTGGTGTTCGAGGAGAATCTATGTCATATATTAATCTCTTTCTCTTGTTCATGCGTCTGACAAGTCTGCAAATTATCACAGTAAGAAATACCAGCGCTCCAAGTGTAATGAATAACGAAGAACCAGTTGTGAAGCCAATTATTGCATTCTCTGAAACTAAATACACAATAGAAGCTATTTATTCCACAGTGTTTTTAATGCATTTTTTTCTTTTTCACACACAGGCAATACTCTGTTTTTAATTCAATGAATAGAAGAATTGATTATCACCAGGATTTACACTCAGGACTACTTGATTCACACACAAGTGTTCCAACTTTACAAAGCTAAAGTTGTGATGAAAAATGGGAAGAAAATTCCATGGTCAAAATTTATGATAATATTTAGGAAGTATTTTCTACTTATTTGTTGGGAGCAAGACTATAGCCAGTAGTTATAGCATTTCTAATTTTATTAATAAAAATACAAAATTACAATAGTTAATCTCCCGTTGATTGTCATTGCTCCATCTTATTAAAGGAGTTGTGGGTTATATTTTAAGTGACACTCAATTCTTAAAAAACATCTCCGATAAAAAGGTAAATTCATTGTATATTTATACATAACGCATATTATAACATAGTTAATTTCAAAAAGGTCTTAAAAAAGAGAGAATACACCCTATGAATTCACTCCTTACATATAGTATTTTTATAACAGTCACTCTACTATTTTGTCTTCTTTACCAACACAAGTATAATTATTCCATGTTTTCAGAGATCCGCATCCAGGCACGCACTGGAAAGATCCATCATTATTGATACACATTTCACCTTCGTCACATAAATTCATTACTTCCTCACATTCATTAATATCTACACCAAACATTCAATATAAGAAAGGATAATATTTCTTTAACTACCGTAGCTTTGCATAGATTAACCCTTTACCATTTTTCCAGTATAATGGTTCGGTAAAGGGTCTCACTACTCAAGTCTACTGCAACAGGATTGATCACTATATAATACAATGAAAGTATTGAGATTTGGATCAAATCAACTAACTTTATAGATCCAATATCATATCCTTATATCTATACTAGACAAACTCTCTATAACTATCACATTAAATACATGGAATTTATTGATTGAAATTCAATTGCATCCAGTTGCATTTAATAAAGTGATTTACTTTTTTGGATCAATCCTAAATATGCAGTTTATCAGCCATTGCTTGAGAAAGACATGAAAAGGAATCAATTATGGAGGGGAAAAATACTACAGCTTCAATATTTTCTACACTTGGCTAATTCCTATGCATCACACACACATATTATAAGCCATGTCACACCTCCGCAACTAATTCCATTGTTGATTGAGTGGTAACCTTGGTTACAGATACATTCAAATGATCCATTGGTGTTACTACAGTTGTGGTGGCAGTGGTGGACGGTTGTCGTACACTCGTCAATATCTAGTACACAACATCGCAAATAATTGTTCAATTATAATAGATTTGTCAATATTGTAAATGGGGACATTTGAGGAGTTAGCTTAATACAATTTAAAGCAATATAGAGCCTCTATTTTGGAGTTTAGAATACATTGTTATTAATTGGCATCAAAATTATGCAAACTTCACATTATTTAACCAAAATCAGATGTTTCACTGCCACAGACTGGGTTATCTGTTTGTCTGTTGTTGTTGTTTTTTGTTTAGTTTTTTGTAGGATTCAGCTGAATACAATGTAAGAAAAAGTAGCTATCTCCAAATACTTAGTGATACACAAATCATAGAAAAATACTGCTAATTTTCAACCTAAATACTCTTTTATAGTGCTGATGTAGCAACTTTCCTATTACTGTCATTATGATTGTAAAAAGACAACCTCCACAAGCATTTTTTTCATTTACCAGTTGTGGGGCTGGGTCTTCCCCCAAAGACCAGAAGAAAGAAGTGAACAAGAAAGTTGTATGTGTGTGTGTGCTGTGTAGTGAGCCTGCGCACAAGCAGTGGACTTTACGTAAATACTGTTATTTGTACGCGTATTGTTCAGTTCTCTAAAATTCAATATTCTTAGTTTAACACCTGAGACACTTGAGTGGGCTCCTGGGTAGCTAAGCGGGTAAGGGCTACTATTCACCAGTTATCCCTGAGCCGAACCATCGCCCAGCGAGTAGAGAGTACCTGGTGGCAGCATCTACCGGGTGCTGGATATCCACAGAGCTGACGACCCGACCGGCTATCACCTCGCTGGAGACCGGAACCCCCACACCAGTGGATAACCATCATTATTTGCATAATATAATATTATGTCAATATAAAAATAACTACTCAGTTATCATAAAATATATAAAGTGGTATTATATGTCCATAGCTAATTTCTGTTTCATATTATTATTATAATAATTATTGTAGCAATAATACTGCATTCTCAAGATCTGATATATATTACATATCATCTATTACTTAATAAAATTACTATCATATCCTATAAACATACCTTTACAAGTCCGTCCATCTTCTTGAAGTCTCCATCCAGTATGACAGTGGCATCTGAAAGATCCTTGTGTATCAGTACAGTCATGGTCACATGGATTGTCAAGGCATTCATTTTCATCTAGAACAATTACATTTCCATAAGTGAAATCGTGTGCAAAATGCAATGTTTTTATTGTCAGGATTTATAGTTAGGTAGCAGGCTTTCAATATTTTGAAATATTTGTGAATTTTAAACTAATATTATATTCATTGAAATTAAATCTGTTGACAAAATTTCATGAAGCTATTTTATGTATTTACATAATTATGTTAGTTTCATTTAAATTAATTAATTTAAATTCAAAAAGATAAACAGAAAAGAGTAATAACTTTAACCAAAGTAAATTTTTTATTTTAAATTAGTACCACAACTCTCACACATTTCAACTCTGACCAGTCTTCTTCAGTATTTAAAGAATTATATGAAATTCAACAAAAGTCAATATAGGTTTAATATATTTTTTACAATTGAGTAATAATTTGTAGTAAATAGGATTATATGGCACCATAAATAGTGGCAGAAAATGCAAGTCTAGTAGTAATATTGTCTATAGTGCATCTTACTAGAACACTTGTTGTCAGTGAGGTTAGTGAATCCTACCAAACATGCACACTCAGTGGCTGAGTTAGTGTCTCTGTCACATGATGTAGCATAGGTGGAATAATGGCAGGAGCCATTCAGAGCTGTAATACAATCTCCTGTAATCAAACATTTGGAAGCAGTACTAAATCAATATTTGCCATTTATATGCGTAATAATATATTTATATTCATCATCCTAATGTGATTTACCTTAGCTAAGTCTTTTTACATGCAATAGTATTGTTACAAGGTGGTATAATGATATAAGAAAACTTCTTCACTATAATAAAAACAGTAGATCATTGGATTGAACTAATTCAGATAAGAAAAGCTACATACTTAAGAATTAACTTTTAGGATTGTGTGTGTATTTGATTGTTATAATGATGAAGAAAAGTTATACTTTATGCTAATTCTCTTGCAACTGCTAGCCAGGATGCATGTGCACTAACGAGGCACAGTGAGCTGGGCTAGGAATAGGTTTTTCCTCACAGCAAGTGGTGTGGGCACCTGAAGTCCTACCTGGACCATTGCTGTTTCATGAGGAAAGGCCTTGAATTTACATCCCAGCATATGCCAGGTGCCCTATTACAGCTGGGTAGACTGGTGGGGCTGGCAGGATGGATGAAAGAGCATATGGAAAATTGCCTAAGTGGGACTTGAACTCAAGGACCTCAGGCCATGAGCCAAGGACACAACCACTACACCGCACAGCCACTATACTGTAAGAAGAACCAATGTACCATCAATTCTGTAAATATCCGTGAGATTAGCAAGTTGATCACTTGATGGAGTTCCACGATACAAGCCTCCAATTGGAAGATATAGGTTATCAGCTCGAGTATCACCATTCCCTGAATTAAATCCTGCTATGTATTCAAGGTCAGCATTTATATGCTTGTATGTGAACTTGGAGTATGTCTTCCTTCCATCATATAAAATGGCGACTTCAATATTGAATGCCTATTATTATCATTATCATTATTATTATTATTATTCAATAAAACAATATATAATTAATACAAATTGCTTATCAAAGTTCATCACAAGGTGTGTCATTTAAGTATGCCTTATGAGAGACAATAAACAAATCCTTGTAATGTGCAACATGGTAGAACAAATACACTCCTTTTTTTTTTTTTTTTTTAATAATGTTATTTCAATAATTAAGTTCATAATTAGCTATTAGAACACATCATCTATTACCAAGTTAACACACTTACATTGTATACATCGTCTCTCCCATTTATTGCAATAGTAATGTTATTCCAGTCAAAAATTAATAGAGTCCAATCAGTTTCATAAAACCCAATATTCATCTTCTCTCGGTCGTTATTCAATTTTAAATAGTTCTCAATAAAGGTCAAGTTCTGGCTATGCCTATAGCATAAATCTCCAATATCTCCAAAGGATAAAATTGCTGTGAGGAAGGGCCTACGTGGGGCATTTATTTGTTCTTGTGGACTACGAATGTTAGGTGATTCTACATTAACAAATCCACTACTGTATGTATCCTCGCCCACAAATGCAATATACGATCTGGCGCCGAACTGGAAAATTTTATATATTAAATAACTACATTTAGTAATGTTGAAAAATGTTTTATTATAACAGAAAAAAATTTCAGTCATTCTCGGCTGAAATAATTATAATAATAGCAAATTTTCTCCATTCCAACAGCCAATATTATCCTTATTAAAACTTCGCTCGATGTTTGGACATCTTGCTGAAGTCCTCATTAGGGGTCAACTGAGGTCAAATCATCACAGAGAGTTCAGCCTCAGTTGACCCCTAAAGAGGACTTTGGCAAGACTTTGAAATGTTGAGTTAATTAACATAATATTGGCTGTTAGAACGAGTAAAGTGGTATTATAATTACTTCCAATTAATTTTGTACGTTTACAAATAATTTGATGACATCTCCGAATTATTGTATAGTGATTTCTACTACATTCTCTGATATAGTGGTAATAAAATTATTTTCTGACTTGCATCATAATGATAGAATGGAATCTACACTTGCATTACTATAGTATGAATTAATAGTTTATGTGAACATATTCAATCCACTGACTTTGTTCAAATGAAGGAGGAAGACAAATAGAATTAATGCAGCATTTATAACCACACCCATTTAACCACACACACTTAACCACACACCCACTCATTTGTTAAAATATGGAATTTTATTAATAAAAAAACAGTATTAATTTTATTTTTCATAAAAACAAACCAAACATTTTTTTAGGCTATGCTCTGAGTATCCAGTTGCTATCCAAACATTCCAAACAATTGAACAATTATTCTATAAATTATGAATTAGTGAACTCATTAGAAGTAGTGACTAGGGGTAATGTAACTTACACTGATTTCAGAATAACTACGTCCATAGAACATCATTGAAGTTTTCAGTTTTACAGTGTATGCATACTGTGTCAGATTAGCTTGAAAACAAGTGTCTCTGCCAAAAGCTAGAATAAAAAATTATTATTTATAAATTATTTTATAGCTAGGCTAAAGTTTTCATAAATAATGCATTAGTTTATAGCCTCTCAAAATGATTCAGCATAAAATGTAAGGTAATTAGTGCTGCTGAAATGAATCAACCACGTTAAAGTCTTTTTACTTACAGGCTAACATACTGTTCAAACCTAGCTTGATATGTAAGACAAATATGAATAATTCTAAAAACCATTAGATAAAATACAGTAGTTTTATTCAGTTGCTTAACAATACAGTTCAGACACATTATACAGGCATTCTCATTCCAAGAAGAGAAAATCAATTAGAACAAATTATCAAATAGAACAAATGTATCAATTAGAACAAAATTAAAATTATTCAGTCATTCTCGGCTGAAATAATTATAATAATAGGATATTTTTCTCTTTTTAACAGCCAATATTGTTAATTATAACTTAACCTGAGATTTCTACTTTTTGCAGAAGTCCTCTTCAGGGGTCAACTGAGGTCGAACTCTCCTTGGTGATATAATAACACAAAGTAAACAGCAAGATTTCTGGAGGGCATGCTTACTGTTTATTATATCCTGGAGGGTGATTTGCATGCAGCATAGACAGCCAGCATCCTGGAAGCTCTAAACTATGTCTCTGTTCAACTTGATGTTGTCAGGTGCCATCTGTATGTGTAGAGCTTCCTTGATCTTCAACTCATGATTCTTACTGGATCTGTCTACAACTCTTACCTCTTCCCATTTAATGAGGTGATGCTGCTGCCAAGCATGTTCAGCAATGGCTGGAACCTTCTTATCACCTCTCTCACTGTTTTTTGACTCTCTGCTCAAGCCTTCTAGTTGTTTCACCTATGTATACTTTACCACAACTGCAGGGTATACTGTACACTATGGATGACTCTGTGGTAATAGCTATGGTGTGATCTTAGTATATTACTTGACTTTAATGGTGTTCTGATGTCAAAGTCTCTACACACTCTCTGAATGCTCTCACTCAATCCTGCTATGTATGAATAGTGAGAATAAAACCTTTCTCTTGCTCAGTCTGTGCGATCTTTAGAAGGTAACTCTTTAGAGACTGCCCTAATGGTTGCATTGTCATAACCATTACTTAGATGTACTTTGTGTAAGTGTTTCTCTTCTTCCTTCAAGTTTTCACTCATATTAGTTACCCTCCTAGCTCTCGAAATCGAAACATCACGTTAAGTTATAATTAACAATATTGGCTGTTAAAAAGAGAATAATTTCCTATTATTAAAATTAAAATTGTTATATTATTATTATTATTATTATTATTATTACTATTATTATTATTATTGTCTATATTCTTACCATCACATATCCATTTGTTACAAGAATAAATCAATTAGAACATAATATAAATAGAAAAAAAGAAATACAAAAAGCATTCAGTGATTATTAACTAATGATCTATAGGAGTCACGTATCACTCAGCATAACAGAACATTAGTGGGATTAAGTTATAATGTGATTATCTATACTGGCATACCCCATTAATATAGCAGTACTAATTAGATCATACTGATCCAAAAATTATAGACAATACAGATCAAACACTATAACAACCATACTAATTCCGACATATAATCTATTGCTGGATGATACACACTAACTCCAAACATTATAACAATGTATTATAATTTCTCTGTGCTAAGTCTTTCACTTTAAAACAAGTTGTTGTTTTTCAATTTTTTTTTGTCAAAAGCAAGTACCTTCTTTCACGTTTTATGCTAAAATCTCATTAAAGTCTTAACCAAGAGTCACAAGCGACTTTGTCAAGTAGCCTAAATTGTATGTGAACTCTTTACAACTGTATATTAGCAAAACACAGTATTTATTCAACCAATGACTGAATCATTGAAGGAGTTCATGTTTATTATTAAATTACATATAAGGTGAAACTGAGCTACTATAAAGAATAATTATCCTTGCTCTCTTCATGAATATATTACATTAAATTCTAACTTACAAGAAGATGGCAAATGAGTGCATATTAAAAGCAGAAGAATCGATGATAATTCCATTTTCAGATCATAGCAACTCTTCAATTAATGCAATGCTTGACGGTTTCTAAGAAATTAAATATTGTAAAAGCTTTACAACTGATAGTCTAAGCTTGCTTAAAATTATGGTGTATAAAAATAATGCTTAGCATTCTATTGAACTGCTATTTTTATTATGCTTGAAAGGACTAACATAGCCAATCCTGAATGCCTGACTACATGCGAGCAACCTTTGATTACATTAGCAGTTCTTCATAATTCTTGGAATAGATGAGTCACTGCAAGAAATAACACATAATTGGTACCATAACTATTGATATGGTTGTTCTTCTTTGAATAAAATTAAAGACAACAACATGGAGTAATTCTCTTTTTACTTTACAGTATACTATACTCTACTTCCAGTGGATTTGTCTAGGCTGCCCCCCCCCCCACTCCACCTAACACAGAACCTACACACAACAATAATGGTACTCCCAGATCTTCCAGTCAGTAATTAGATTCATGAAGAACCCACAGAGATCCCATTCAAGGAAGTCCAATATAATATAAAACTGTCAGTGATTTTTCTTCGCTTACTGTCACTATAATGTATAAACAAATACTCTAATGTGTTTTTGCCCAATTACCACATACATTGTTGTTAATTAATGTATGAGGAAACAGGATCAGTTATAAAGTTTTAAAAAGGAGGGTGAAAAATCATTTAGTTAGGGTGCAAAATTACACAATTGAAACATTTGTCTTGGATGAGATCTGGAGAACTCTATGGAGCTCTGTCACAAATAAAGTTCATGGCGAACTTTATGGCATGCACATATGCACACAGTTAAAAAAAATTTAGTAGGATTTAATCATAGAATAGGAGGACTTCAGCCCCCACAATCCGTCCATCTTTCCACCCACTCACTCAATCAATTATGAAAAGAAGTTGAACACACTATGTATCAGGAGAAATTAATTTCAAATTGTTTTTGTTTGTATATAAACCATAAGTAAATGATTGTGGTTGGATGATTTTCTGGAATATAGAGGGATGAATTATTATTCAACAAACCAAATTTCTTCAGGTTCCTAAGCAGAACCATACTGCATCTAAACTAACTTTGAAAAACATCAGTAAACTCAGCCAATATACTTTGAAATATTGCCGTGAGCGACAAGAGATAATGCAAATATTTCAAGGTGTATTATAATAATTATATTTATTGAAATTGGTGTGATTATTAGTATAAATATTTAAATAAAATGTTTAATTTAATTTCATGGAGAATATCTAAACAAATGATGGGAGAGAGGGAGTCAATGGATCTTTCTTTCGTGAATGTGTCTTCATCTGCAATCATGCAAAAATAATGTTTGATTATTCATTGAAGAGGAGTAATAACATCTTGTCTTAAACCATAAATGCAGACAGCAGCATCTAGATGAAAATAGTGTGACCATCAATATCACACACCGTTTAAAAGTTTGAATAATATTTAATCAGAAAAATGAGGAGGGGCTTCAGTCCCCAAAACCTTCCCATCCCTTCACCAACAAAGCTGATCACACCAGAAAAAATCTTTATTCGAGTAAGTACCAGGTGAAATTAATTTTAAAAGATTTATGTACTTTCCATCTTTCATAAATGTGAAATTGCATTATAATTTTCAGTACAAAAGTCAGTAGTGTACAATAAACCATAGCAATCATAAATAGACTGCAGGTCTGCAAGTCAGTCCATTAAATTCCGCCTCAGAGGTACAATGTCAGTCCAGGTATCTCACTTCTATCAAGAAGTTCCAGGACTTAGAAGGTTACTGTATGCTGCCACCAGAGTTACTACTCCTGTGTGGCCACTGATCTGCTCCTGATACTTTAACTAGACTGTCTACTTAGGGCGGAAGGTTGCTTAGAGGTATAACTATTATTTTAAAGTAAATAATTGATACAGAATGATAGAGTGGTGCACAAAACTGAATATATATATATATATATATAATATAACCAAGGCAAGCCCAGTGTGAGATACATAGAAACATCAGTGTAAAGCTTGCCCGATGGATGAGCACATGGCACTCTGACAGTTCCCACACACATTCCACCCAACAAGGACTAAAGACAACATAGACACATTAAACAGATGTAAGACAATAAGCACATAAATGACAATTAGTATCTTGATATAGTTGTCCATCGTTCCCACAGGGACTCATTGGTAAGATAATTTTGCTGAAACATATAACAAACATATATAATTCAACAAACTAAGTTATTAGCTTGCTGGTCAGTGACACATCATTTTGCTAACTTTATTGCACATCAGTACTGCATCTTTTTAAGTTATTATTAGCATATACTCTTCCTTAAAAGTTGCATTTCATTTCATGGAGGAAATATAAACAAAGAATGTAAGAAAGCCAATGAAATGGATCTTTTCTTTCATGAATGTGTCTTTATCGGCAATCATGCAAAAATGATAATGTTTGCTCATTCATTGAAGTGTGTCTTTATCGCCAATCATGCAAAAATGATAATGTTTGCTCATTCATTGAAGTGGAGTAGACACATCTAGTCCTAAACCGTATGTTTACAGCATATAAATTAATATAGTGTGACTATATCAATATCAGCGTCCAGTAAGCCTCAACCATTTTGAAATATATTTCCTTACTTAGGCCTTTTGACCATTGCATTTCATTAAAAAAGTCAGAATTGCCTAAAACGATGGTATCACTTAATCTTCTGGTTTTAGCATGGTGTCTGTTTCATGCCTATTCAGTTGATGCACAAGGTAAGCTGTAACAATTCTTTTCAATTTTTGCATTTACATTCACCAAAGAATGTAAATAGTTTTTAATTAGCTATAACCTCAAAAATATTATCTTTTATATGTATGTAGCTATGCATGCATACATCGATACTATAAATACAGCTATTATATCTATATATAATATAATATATACTGAATAGCAATATTAATCTAAAGTAAGCATATTCATTATATTCATATATAGTGGGAATAACCTAATTATATATATGTTATATATGTTTCTTTTTTAAATCCATTCTTAGTGTTTGATAAAGCAATTTGCTCACAAGTTAATATAACAAACTATGCATTTACAATTGAACTGGATAAACCAATTATGTTCTATCGACGAAAATATTCAAAGCTTAGTGTAAGTTAAATTCTAAATAATATATATACTGCCTGTAATTGCTTTTGTTTTTTGGTACTTTTATAAAACTTTAATGCAAATCAAGCTTAACTATCAAGCAAGCGAGATATATTTGCCCAATTTACAATACCATTATCAGCCTATTCCTGTCTCAATCCCACCAGGGAGACTCTCCCACTATACCTCACCGATGTTATTCAGCTGATTTGGATTTTCAATTTATTTATATTATAATCGGTGTCTGTGAGAAAGTCAAAGGTTTGTATTAAAAATATTATCATTACAAATGTGTTGGTGATATGGAATTATGAAGTTCTAAATACAGACATGCTTCTAGCTATCAGATCATATCAGAGATTATCAATTATAGCTATAAATTCAGACTTTGTAATTAATTGTATCATGGTAACTGTCTTTAAGAGTAAGACATACTTCTATAAAGCGACCTCAAGTATTGAACCTCAAGGTTTAAAGTGTGGCTGCTAGTAAATAGCTAAAATGATGACCTGATGAATTTTATGCTGCTATTTGTTCAGCATTATAAAAATAACTGACTTTTTATGTAAGATCAAAACAAGACCTTATGTATAAGTAAACATAAAAATCTTAATTTTTTTAACTTATGTAGTATTGAAGTTTAATTTTATCAAGACATTTCGATCCTGTAGGATCTTCATCAGTTGGACAATGAAAACAACTGAAAAGCTAATAGTGACTGTATAATAATGTTATTTTGTAGATTGGTGCTAGAACCTACATTGCTTTTGTCGGTGAGGAGACATATGCCAGTGGATATATTTATAGAATGTTTTTCGACCGATACCAACAGCCATTAAATGCACCTAACCAGCCTTTCCTCACAGCAAGCTTGTCTTGGGGGTCAAGTGGAGAAATATGTTATCAACAGAGCAACAATTTATCTTTGATAGAGAGGTATTTGAAACTGAATGATGACCGTTTGAAGAATAACATTGGATATTATGAAACGGATTGGACTCTGTTAATTTTCTATTGGAATAATATTACCGTTTTTCGTCAATTTGATGTAAGTTCTTAGTAGAGTAATTGATAAAATTAATATTCAAAAAAACGACTTTAGTAAGATTTCAAAATATTGGTTTTAAGCTTATGTATTTATTAATTTATTGGTAGTGAATGAGAATGAGAAACTTTCTATCATAAAATATTGTAGGTAATTGGTGTTGAAGTTGCAATGCTGTATGATGGAACAAAGACATTTTCCAAGTTTATTTACAAGCATATAAGTCGTGGTGTGGACTATGTAGCTGGATTCAATTCAGGAAACAGTCATTATAGAAAAGATAACCGATATTTTCTAATTGGAGGCATGTATCTTGGAAATCCCTCACGTGATCAGTTAATTAATCTCACACACATTTACAGAATTGATGGTAATATTTTGTTATTAGAATTGTCACAAATAGCTTATTCAAGGTGCATCAATATTGATATAGGCATTGTTGAATCTTTCTCATTTACCTTTTCACACATCTAATAATAATATTTTTATTTTGTATGGCGTAATTTATATGGTATAGTGACATAGTTTATAGAGTATTTTTTCATATAGTATAATAACATTTAAAATACTAGAGTATGATAACATGTATAACAGGGAAAAAAAGATCCTTTTAGACTTATGTTCTTGACTTGATTGTTCTCTTACAGGAGATTGTGTTACAGCTATGAATGGCTCCTGCCATTACTCCTCCTATGCTACGTCCTGCGACAGAGACACTAACTCAGCCACCGAGTGTGCCTGTTTGGGAGGATTCACTAACCTCACTGATAACAAATGCTCAGGTAATAAATCCGTTTACAATGGCAAATTTAATGAGGTAGTTATTTTTATAGCCTAGCAAGTTTGGCATTAAGTCCCTATGTTAGACATTTCTAATGTCAGAAGTGTATTATAGCATATAATCACAAATCTTAGTTGAGCATATTTTCAAGTGTGTATGTAGCTCTAGTGATTGATATAATATGTGTGTGTATAGTATTTATATAAATTAACATTTGGAGACGAAAATTGTAAATGTTTCGATTTTTTTCACTTCTTTACAACTTTGTTTTGTATCAAATCAATTGATATAAGCTCACTAAAATTGTGCTCGGTTGAATTTCAAATCTCAGACAAATTAACAAAGTAAATCTAGCCTTTATTGCTAAAATTGAACATGCTTTATTTTTTTTTTTATGATAGCCGTATAATAATCAACAGAATAACGGTGTAGCTAAAAAAAGACAATTACCATGACTAGGCAGTTGAAATATTTCCACAACCCTTCTTACTGGTATAATTTCTAAATAAGGCTGCTACAAGGGATCAAACCCAAGAAGATCTTTGATCTTTCCAGGTATAACCAATTTTCTTTTTTACTGTTTTCTAAGATTGTGAAATAAAAAGAGAATACACCTAATTTTAAGTTCCACTACTTTGGTTGTCGTCTCTGTAGATATAAATGAATGCATGGAGGACCAATGTGATCAAGGTTGCAATGATTTGCCTGGATCATTCAGCTGCTACTGTTATTCTGGATTTAAACCTCATCAAAATGGAAGGTCTTGTGTGGGTAGGTATGTTTAACCATGTAATACAGACAATTTGTTCTGCAGTTAATTAAGGGTTCAAAATAGCTGATGAATAAATTTCAAGCTGGTGAAAATTTGTAATCAGTAATGGCGGTCAGAGGTTCTTTCTCTCGCATGTGAACAAATTGAAATATAGTTTACTTTAATGTAGATTTCAAATAATTTGCTTTACTTTGGTATACTAATTTATCAGTTTTAAAAAAATGTAGTGTTTTGTGATAATTTTACTTTGCATCACTATTGAAGCAATGATTGCTTAGATATTGATGAATGTGCAACCAACAGCCTCCACTGCTATCACAAGTGCTTAAACAACAATGGATCATATGAATGCCTTTGTAACCGTGGTTATTACTCAGTAAACAAAGGATTCACTTGTGCAGGTAAAAACAATGTCCAAACTTTAAATGCTTAATAATGCTCATGTACTTTACATTGAAAGAAAAAAATATATGTGTCTGTGCAAAGCTCATAAATGTAGTTATCAGGCTTTGTTCTTCAATGTACTGCTAGATATTAATGAGTGTGCTTTATCAAGTTGCCAAAAAGGTGAAGTGTGCATTAACACTCTGGGATCATTCCAATGTGCACCAGGATGTGGTCCATTGAAAAGCTGGAGAAATTATGATTGCGTTGGTAAGGGACAACAATACTTTAAACAACCTTGCAGTGCTGAACAACTTTTATTCTAAGTTGATAATTGCATAGTATATATTTATGGGAGAGACAATGTAAAGGTACTTTTTAATGGCTTAACATTATCTTAATGATTCAGTTGTTCTCGCTTGAATAATCACTGATAGCAAACTTTCAGCCCTATATTATGTTTAATTAAAACTTGGCTGTTTGAACTGAGATAATTCGCTACGGTTATTATGCTTTCCTAAGATTTAATTTATTTTTTTATATAAAGTTTCAGTGAACGCCATAATTGGATTCACAGTTGGCTCATCATTGTTACTCACTCTCGGAGTGGTGGTAATCATGGTGATACTGCACAGAGTAACAAAAAAAATTAACAAAGAAATTGGAACAATGCGTGACAATAATTTTCCTGTGACAGTGCCCTTAGAGAGGCACGAATGTGAGACATTTATGAAATGAAATAAAGATATCAAATTGTACTAACAATTACTGTGGTGGTGTTAATAGCTAGCATGAAGTGTTTGTCCTATTTTTTTGTCTATGAATATTTCATATAATTCTGATCATTTATAAGATTATAAATTTTAAATTAATAGCAAGTGTAAGTTGTGGTGATCTTGATGAGTTGGCATAATTCTTCTGAAATAAACTGGTAATGCTTCTGGATAATATTAATGTAAACAATTTGAAATGAACTGGTAGATCCATTTGCCGATCTTGTAACCCAAAATAAATGTGCTAGAAAAAGTTGAGCATAAACAGTTAAGACTCCATGCAGACCTAGTGTGGCATCATAATAATTGCTCTGCTCCAGGACATTATAGAAAGATGTCCGAGTATATTTGCAAATTCAAATTAGCAGTAACTAGCTTATGCTCCAGGACAATGCTCTTATATATTGCATTCATCACTTAGTAATCTCTAGGGGCCATGTAGCTGTTTCTTACTATTATTATGATAATATTTATTGTTATTATTATTATTATTATTATTATTATTATTATGATGGTGATGATTATTATTATCATCATCATCATAATTATCATCATGATCATCATCATCATCATCATTATTAGTATTGTAATTATTATTTTTGTTGTTATTATTGTTATTGTTACTCTTTTTGTTATTGTTGCTGTTTTTGTTTCTGTTGATGATTGTCGTGGTTTTGTTATGGTGTTTTTGTTGATGTGGTTTTTTGTTGTTGTTATTGTTGTCTAACCAATTGTTGGCAAATACAACGTATAGTGTTATAATAACACCAACTACCAACCTACACTACCTTCTAACTAACAACTGCACACAATCATTCGTCAGCATCTCCTGATGTAAATAGGATATATATAGCTCAGTAACAATGGCCATCATTAAGAGTTGAGTGGGTTAAATACACAATTAGGGTGTATAGCTGATCCTGGCTTCAGACTGGGATCTTGTACAATTAGGGTGTATAGCTGATCCTGGCTTCAGACTGGGATCTTGTACAATTAGGGTGTATAGCTGATCCTGGTTTCAGACTGGGATCTTGTACAATTAGGGTGTATAGCTGATCCTGGCTTCAGACTGGGATCTTGTACAATTAGGGTGTATAGCTGATCCTGGCTTCAGACTGGGATCTTGTACAATTAGGGTGCATAGCTGATCATCAGAAAAAGCTAAGGAATGCAGAAGAAGGAGTAAGTATTCTCAAAATGATGATTCAATTGCAGCTCACAAAGCGTACAATAGACGTGATGGTGTGATTGAGCCTGATGAGGTTGTGGATGATTTCACCCGAGTGTCTACAGGAACTGATGAGAACTGTTTACTCCACTCAAGTAGCAGTGTCGACTCGAGACAGAACAAGTATTGAACACACAACACGTGAGCAAAATAGTTGTGCAGTGTGGGTACAAGAAGGAGCCAAGAGATTGACAGCATCACAAGTTGGTGGCATTGCCAAAATGAGAAGAAATACAAAGAGAAGTAACAAGGTGAAAGAGTTACTGTACAGCACTTTCAAAGGGAGCAAAGCCACAATGTATGGTACTCTCAGAAAAGATAAGGTTCGAGAAGAGTATGTGGCACATCAACAATGGAATGGTCATTGGGCATTAACTGTTGTATTGTCTGGGCTTGTAATTAGTGTGGATACTCCATGGTTGGCTGCTAGTCCTGATGGGATAGTGCATGACCCAACTGCGGTCTCACCAAAGGGCCTTGTAGAATAAAAAAAAAAATTTCTCTGTGAGAGAGAAAACAATTACCGAAGCTAGTGAAAGCAAAACATTTTGCTTGGAGGACTCTGGTTCGTCTGTGTATTCGCTCAAGAAATGGCACGATTACTATTATCAGGTACAATGCCAAATGTACTGCTGTGATGTGGAATGGTGCGATTTTATAGTGTGTACGGAGAAAGATATATGCATTGAGCGAATATACCGAGATGTGATGTGGTGGAAAGAACAGATTCCTAAACTAAAGGACTTCTATTTTGGTGCTTTACTCCCAGAGCTTGCAAGTCCAAGACAGGGGATAGGCTGTATCAGGGAGCCTGAAGTAGCAACCATAACTTATATTGATTAAATACTCTTACCATAATTTATTCATTGACTTGTATTTGCTTCTTTATTACTATTTATTTTATTATTATTTATTGTTGTTGTTATATTTTTGATTTTTTCAGTCTCGTCCCCTTGGAATTGAAATGTTATCAATCTGCTAAGTATCTCAATTGCCACTAAGCCACTAGTACAACCAAAGTACAACCACAAGTACAACCACCAGGGTAGCACCTTGATAGTGAGGATTGGGGTAATGGTAACCTTAAACAATATTTCACTGTTGAACTCATGTTTGTATGTGTGTATTCCTTCCCTCCTTAACAATTTGTGTAACTTTAAACTATTCATGCTGCCATTCACTTATATGCACATTCACCAAATTCAATTATCTTGTACTTTATCCTCTCATTGGTAATTAGATCTTTATGTTATGTGTTTGTATGTTACATTGGTGGCAGGTCTCTGAGTTCTACATGCAGTAGCTTAACACTATCCTTTGAAATAAAAAAATACTAAGACTTAATACTTTTTGTTGGGTTTGGTACCACTTTGGTGGCAGTGTACCTTCCTGGGACTAGCCTTGATAAGCTTGACTGGGGTATCATCAAGCTGTTCTTTCCCACAGAAGAACAGAGAAAATGGAGAAAGCCTAGATTAAACTCCTTGCTATTCCTGACTCTACGACAAGCTGCACAAGTATACATAATCACTATGATTAAAAACTCACAGGAAAAACAATATTATTAAAAACATTAAAACCTATTGACTCTACTTTAGATAGTATACTGCCTTCAAGTGATTAAAATTGCAATTAATTAATTATGCATTCTTTCACTTTATAGCTGCTAATTTGTAGTACAGACTGAATGAACAAAAACCTTCTTATTGTGATAATTTGTAGTATTCATTAAACCTCAGCGTGCATGCCTGAGAGGGTTATAGTAGTCGTCCTGTCTGTTTATCTGTCTCTTTGTCTGTCTGTATATCACGCTCTGATTATGGAGAATACTGACAATAAACAGTTCATTTAGGTATGAACTTACTCAGGACGAAACTTTAGGACCTTTTATGGTGCTACTCTTTAATTGACAATAAACAGTTCATTTAGGTATGAACTTACTCAGGACGAAACTTTAGGACCTTTTATGGTGCTACTTTTTTAATTGACAATAAACAGTTCATTTAGGTATGAACTTACTCAGGACGAAACTTTAGGACCTTTTATGGTGCTACTTTTTTAATTCGAGCTAATCGTTGAGAAAACGCAAAACTTTCAGCTCCGCGGTAAGTACCAGCTTTGATGGGCAATACCTCCTAGCATCGCATCATAATCACATGAGGGTATGAGTGTTTCAATTAGTAGACTACAGTGAACTTATGTGACCGAATTATGTATTGAAATAACAACTTCGCTAGAAGCATAATAAACTTCAATGCAATTTACATAAATGAAGTGTATGTACTTATTGTAGTCATTGTTATAATGACTATTTTGTTTAAAACACAATCTGCTCTAATAGTACAATCATTTTGTCAAAAGTATTGAGTCAACCTTGAACAAATTGCAACAAAAGCAAACTCAATTGATTATGTTTGTTTATAATGTCCTCTATAACAGCAAAAACCTATTTAAGAGCTATCTGATGGTACATTAGCTGTTGATGTAAGAGGTACCAAAACAAAGATAGGACCAAAAATATAAAAAACCACAAACTGCTAATTAAGAATTAAGTGATTTACACATTTTAGTGATTTTCACCATGTTCCCCCAGGAGGATTCCTTAAGACTTTTTTGCTGTTATAGAGGACATTATAAAGAAACATAATCAGTTGAGTTTGCTTTTGTTGCAATTTGTTCAAGGTGGACTTATCATAATGACTGTACTATAAAGGAATTTAATAGTTACATGCTTGTGTGTAGTGCATAAGATATGTTCTATATGACAAAATTGAAAATTAATTTAATACATTACAATAATAGAATAGATAGCAATATTAACTCCAAATAAGCTCTCACTTACAACCTATACTGTATATTCTTGTTAGGATATCTAGTAACTCTGACGATAGTGACCCATTCTGTCTGGCAAACTGTAAACCATCAATATGGTTCCCAGCATTGAATCCTATGAGGTATTGGAAATCTTCAGGTAGATGGTGTGTGTTATTGTACAGAAACCTAGACAATGTCTTCTGTCCATCTGTTAAAAGAATGGCCTGAATTTTGAAAGATGTTATCTGTATTTTGAAGAAAAGAAAAACGAACAAGTGCTATCATAATGATGCAAATGTATATACATAATAATGATGATACAAATCTACAATTTGTAGTAATTGTTAAAAGGAACCCCCACTTTACCAAGTTTGCTTTTGCCTGAAAATTTTCTAAATTACATTTTACAGTAATAGTAACTATGGTGAAGTTAGTAGTGTATGCCTTGCTAGCTAAAATTATTGATATCAATTATTTTGTAAGAACCTTTCATACTGAAATTATCATTATAATTCCCTGATTTAAAGTATTTTTCTCCTCAATTAAATTACTGGTCTAAAATATTGAATAGCAAATAGATGCTACATCCACTAATGTTACAAAAACTAGACTACAGGGTCTGATTGCAAAGATATCATAAAATATGTTTATTTTGATGTGTCCTCAGGCCTTTAGGCGGTCTCAGTGTTGTCAGTGATCCATTCTCCCTGTTGTGTCTCTGCTTGTTCTTATGCACCACAATTCAAGCAAGCACCTCTGGATCAAGTTCACCTTAGTTTTACTCCAATCAATTTGATGGTTTCTTCTCATAGCATTTTATGACAAAGCTGAATTGTTATAATCATATTGTATCGAATAATGTTAGAGCTCTTTGATGCTCCTTAACTCTGTGAGGTGGTATACAACCTGTTTGGCCAATATATACATTTTTTTGCAGGTGCCTCAAGTGATCTGGTAAGCATCACCATTTCTTTCATTCATTGGGATGGGAGTTTAAGCATGTAATAATATTTGACTGAGAGGTTTGTATGGTCTAAAGCTGGTCTTTATAATATAAAAATTATTCAAACACTCTAAGAACTGATGATGTCCACTGTAGAGTGGTAGAAATATCTATTCAATTAGCTATCTTAGACTAGTGATTTTAATTGAAAAGGAAATATGGGTGAACCTAGTGGTGACATAGGAATATTCCTGTTTTTAAAATATTTTTATAAAATTTTGGATAAGTGTGTATTATTAATCATACACTATTTGCAATTTCAAACTTAAAAGAATTAATTATTTAATATAAAATTTACTACTTTAATGCTGTTCAGGCCAACTGACTGAACAACCGCCACAGTAATGAACATCATTATCATCACTCATAAACATTTCAACGCACACACAAATATATCACAAGTTGTCTCTTCATAATGTTATTCATGGGTCAAACCCACTGCTGGTTGTGACATTGTGCTTCACATAAAATGTCTTGTAAGGTGTATATCTTTAGCTTTTGCCTTTGAACCTTTATTTTTAAGTTGACTGCACAAGCGAAGTTCGCTTTTAGTCTGACCCTATCTGACCAATTCAGTATCCGTCTTCCTGGCAGCTACTAATGCCCGAGTGTGGGTGGCTCTGGTTAAAGTTTTGGTTAGAGTTCTGGTCCTTCGCCTTTAGAGTCACGCGAGCTTGAGGATTTACAACCCTCAAACAAATGCATCTTTACTTACTCTCATTGTTGTATCTTTGTGAAATCTAACTTATATATCATTAAGAGTTACACTCATTATTACATTGTCTTTTATATTCCGAAAATGATTGATTATTGATGAACTTTTACATAGTATATCAATTCAAAACAAACCAAGATGTTTAAGTCCCATACCATCTTCATCAGTTGGTCAATGAAACAAATAAAAACTAAGAAACTGAAAAAATGATGCACTTAGCTGGAAGATATGTAAGAGCATGTTGTGATAAAAATTCAAATGGCTAAAAAAGTAAACAGTTGGGTAGTATTAATGAAAAATCGTATCGTATTATTATGAAACATAAACTTATTATATTATTGACATCATTGTATTATTATTTAATCTAACTTACCAAATTAGTGACATTATTGTGTCATTATAATAGTCTAACTTTATGTATCATTATGAAATCTAAATCTTTAACAACTACTTGGTATATTTTATTGTGTATAATGCAACCTAACTTACTGAATTGTTGACATCCACTGTATATTCCCAGGTTGTAGCAAATAATAATGTTGCATTGAAGTCTACTCCTTCCTCTGTTTGGAAGACATGAAGATATTCTTGTATTGTCTCATAGTCAGTTGCATTCCAATAGCAAACTTGCTCAATAGTTGAGGGAAAGGTCCAGAAAGGAGCGATCATGGGAATGCTTTTATTCAAGAATGGATTTGTCAATGTAATATTTACTGGACTTTCAAGAATAAATCCACCAGAAAATGCTTCCGTAAAATGTTAAAGATCCTCTTGAGTTTATCTATGTACGACAATATTAAATTCAATTTCATTGTGAACAAGCTTCGGAAAATGGTGCCTTATGGCACAACACCAAATACATCACAGCGATTATCTATATAAATATATATTAGATGAATTCTCTCTCTTTCACTGGCTTTTTTAAATAATACAGAATTAAAAATATTTGGTCGCCACCGGGAATTGAACCCAGGACCGCTTGTATAGTGCACAAGCACTCTGCCACTGAGCTACGACAACCACCCAGCGAACAAACAATTTTTATACTGTTAAGGGGTACTGCTATGCTACAGTCTCACTCTCAACAGATCAAATATATTTCTCTATTTTCAAAGTTTCTTATTATTCCTTGAATTTTTTTCTCATCTAATTTATCTGTTCTCAATAACTTTCTCAGCCTTATTTTACTCATTAGATGTATTCTCTCTCTTTCAAGGTCTTTTTAAAAACAATACAGTATTAAAAATATTTGGTCAAAATTTCAACAAAATAATGAGAATCTTTGAAATTTTTTTTTTGTTGGTATGTTGAGAGTGAGACTGTAGCATAACGGTACTTCTTAACAGTATTAATAAAGAATTGGAGTGTATCTTTGCAGGGTGGTTGGGTGTAGCACAGAGGCAGAGCACTTGTGTGCTATACAAGCGGTCCTGGGTTCGACTCATAGTTGCAACCAAATATTTTTAATTTTGTATAGTTTAAAAAAGCCTTCACAATTAAAAAATTGTGAAGTGATAAAGATATATATATTATATATAATATATATATATTATATATATATAATATGTAATATTTCTATAATGTATTACTTACATAAACTGAATCATATGCCTGTTGGTATAGGAAAATTGGAGTTGTTTGTAGTACCTTCATTATAGTGTGGAAATTGTTCATCCATGCACAATTTTAATTCATTAGGAAATGACATAATACCTAAATATATAAACAATTTGAAATTATCTAGTTAAGCATATTAGAACACTTACAAATACAAACTATTTAATAGGCTTATGACAAGAATTAATTAATGTTACTTTCACAAAGCCTTCCTGTATACAGATGACTGTAAGTTGTAAATAATAAAAACATAGACAATTTTAATATTGTGGTAATGACCAGTAATTCTATTAATTATATCGTTAAATTTCCAGTAAAATTGACTAACATACACTATAATGGACAGTAGCATAAGCAAGAGACTTATAAAGAGCTGAAGAAAGAAAAGCTGGGGGATAAAAAAAGCTGAGATTGTTCACAAAAAACAGGGCAAGAGAGGAAAACTTGTGTAACCTTAGCTAATTGTAGAGAATGATAACTGAGCAAGATAACTTATGCTACTGTATTTTTACTTGGCAATGCGTCAAGCGCCACTGTGTGGCGGGGTACTTGCTTTTATCTAATACAAACCACACATCTTTAATAAGTGGACTCAAAAATAGTCAGGTTTTGGTTGCAGTGGTTGACGACTGCCATTTTCTGCATGAACAAAATCTCAATCAGGAATGATGGAAGTTGTTTCGTAGTGGGAGCACATCGTGTATTACACAACTTTTTATTTATAAAGTAATAGTGAAAATTAGATTGAACATTATGATGTTAAAGTTTTAAATAATATGATTTAGTCAAATTTGTTCCTTAATATGTTTCTTTCATATCTTCCTATCAATTCCTTAGTAATGTCAGTCAGTTCAGTATTGTTTTCTTTGTCTTCATGAATATGCATAAAAATGGTATCATCAAAAAAGTGCTCTACTTTCATCACAATCATCAATTCTTCTCTCTTTACCAAGAAACCAAAGACAACTGATTTTCCATTATGACAGTAGTAAATACCAACCGTGTTCTGTAGTAAGTAATGATGTTGTGATAAACAGCTTACTTCGTTGCTTTAGCAAATAGAATGAGGTACTATGTTTAGTATGTGTATATTATATATATACCCTTTTTGGGGTGCTGCTGAACAAGTCGTTGTATTGTATGTTCCCAGACCCTTTCCTTCCCCGCGTAGCGGTTACGGTTGGTAAAGGGTCTGGCTACGCGAGACTACCTTCAAGTAGGGGAGAACTGGGAGGAAGAAAGTCTCAAAATCTATATACCCTCTGTGTATGAACAAACGAAGCTAAAATAGCTTGCCTTTTTCAACCTTTATTTCTTCCAGGTCATCAAATTCTTCATTGCTGCCCTCCATGAAGACTTCTTGGCCACGGACCTCTACACCTGAGAAATCTTCTGCCTTATTCTATCTCTATTTCTTTGAGGTCATAAAATTCTTCATCACTGCCCTCTATGAAGACTTCTTGGCAGTCTTTAAATTTTATTGACAACTTTCTATCATATTAATTGATAAATATATTTGTCTATTAGTTATAGCTATGCATATTTTTTTTTGTAACTTTGATTTTATTTGTACACAAACAGTGCTACAATTTCAATCTACAAATAATAAAAATATTTCTATGGTAAGGGTGATTAAGACTTGTCTCCCTTACACTTACCTCACAGGAGAATCACTATGGCATTGTGGGAGCTCTTGAAACACTTGCGATTGCTGCTGTAGCTAATTGAAGCGGGTACTATGGCGGTTACGCAAAAATGGGTAACCCGCGCTGTGAAGCAACCTCGCGAATTACGCGTTTCCGTTAAAAGTAGGTAACTTGCTCAGTAAATTTACATTTTTTCCAGTCTACCATGAGTCTTTTATGCTATTATTGCATTAAGATTCTTATTCTTGAATTAATGTTTTAAGCAAAACTTATGTTATGCATATAATCACTTCAATGATAAAGTTCAGTAAACAAAAAAAAAGAGTATATATTACCACTTGGTATATTTTGTGTTCTACTTCTACATCATTTTTTATATTTTTAAGCACTACGCTTCCTTTTTTAAATTTCATTTTATTAAAACAAACTCACTTACTCGTGGTGTTAAAATTAAAAGAATCAAAAAATTTATCTTTGAGCCATAACTTACGATAATATTCACATGCGCTGGATATTCCCAGGCTGTAGCAAATAATAATGTTGCATTGAAGTCTACTACTCCTTCCTTTGATTTGAAGATATGCAGATACTCTTGTATTGTCTCATAGTCAGTTGCATTCCAATAGCAAACTGGCTCAATAGTTGAGGGAAATGTCCAGAATGGAGCGATCATGGGAATGCTTTTATTCAAGAATAGATTAGTCCATTTTATAGTTATTAGACTATTCAAGATAAATCCACCAGGAAATGCTTCAGTAAACGTTAGAGACACTATAGCATTTATCTGCACACGAAAACATTAAAAACTTAATTAAGTCAACAGTGAGAGGTCTTGAGATATGGAATATCTTCTTTGGTGGCATAAATCAACATTGGGAGCACTGGTTGTACTTAAGCCATAGTAAAATTCTGGATGCTGACATCCTTAAATAAGAGATATTGAATGAGGCTAGGAGATGAAACTAGTGAAAGTTTATTACATTGCCCCTTCTGGTATAGTAAGGAGTTCTATATAATTTGTACTGTGAAACTATGTGCTAATTCATCCAGTTAAATAAAACAAAGATAGGGAGCTTACATTAGACAGGTGTAGCTTTTGTAACACTTTAGTAAGGAGTTCTATATAATTTGTACTGTGAAACTATGTGCTAATTCATCCAGTTAAATAAAACAAAGATAGGGAGCTTACATTAGACAGGTGTAGCTTTTGTAACACTTAAACTCTATGTATAAAAATAAAATAAAAATTAAGCTATTAGCCATAAAGTAGATTTAATGGGAATACTATAAGGTTTTCTGGCACTCACTGTTTTAGCAATTATACAAATACCTGAACATGTGTTTCATGGCTTGCATATGACAATGACAATTACTTCTTAGGTATTTAATTGTTACATACCCTTACATTAATAATGGTAATTTATTATAATACTACTGTAAATTTATATGAAGTATATGCATACATAATACTTGCATGTACTTCATATAAATTTTACAGTAGTATTATATTAACTTCTTTGACTCTTTCATTAATTTCAACATTTTTAGAAAAAAACAGGAAACATAAGAAGAAGAAAAATCAACAGTAGCAAAACTTACTCATTCCTATTACGATACATTAATTTTACCTTAAATTTATTGAAGGAAAAGTGTAACGGTAAAATTCACAAAATTACCATTATTAATGTAAGGGTATGTAACAATTAAATACCTAATAAGTAATTGTCATTGTCATTTGCAAGCCATGAAAATATGGTTTGCTTCACAATGTAGTGGAAATATAAGAATGGTAAGAGAAAGCTAAACAATGTCATAGAAAAATATTGTCACTGCTACAACTACTCTATAGGACAGCTGTTAAAGTGGCTAGTTATTAACCTAATTAGCATCACTACTGTCACTTCCTCATGAGTGATCTGTAACCACATTTCTCTGACAACATCAAAAGTCCAGCATCCATTTTGCTGAGTGACAGGAGGGTTAATTACTACCCCACATGAAGGTAATTCTAGACCATACTTACAATCCTCTGTCCAGTCAATCTTGACCATTCACTAAGAAATGTTGCTCATTAGCTCTAACTAGACAAAGAATGGTAAACTTATGTAAGTCTACAGCAGTCCCGGTTGTTATTACTGGAAAAATAGGTTACAAAACTTAGTAACTTAGTCCAGTGGTACTTGTTTAATTATTCGTGACGTAATTGCTAGGTCAGAAACTTTAGCCAATTACGCAGTAAAATAACTATTAAATCAAAATGTTTTATTGAGATTAAATTAAGTAGTATCATTTAAATGTGAATATATAATTTCATTAAATTGAAATCTTGAAAACTTCATTGCTTAGCACAGTTTTGTACTATAATCAAAGGTATTTTATGAGCTTAACATGTTAAAAATGTATCGATAAATCAGATATTAATGTACTCAGCTGTATTCAACGGAAGAACACTGAAATATAGTCAAAATGTCTGCCAAATTGAAAGTACTGTATATCCTAATACCTGTGCAAACTCCTTCCACTGTACTTTTGTAGAATCCCTTGTTGCATTCACAAGAAGTGGTAGTAACATCTGGAAGAGACTAACAGGTTCTTGAGTGGGAATTTCCCGTGCACGATGAATTAGCAACAGCTATACAGTTGCCTAAAATGATATAAAATAATAGCTCACTGTACTGACATTCTGTGCTATATAATCTTTAGAAGGCTCTGTACTCTATGAAGTTAACTATTACAGACTAATTGGTGACGCTTGTAATCTAATAGATGAGATAAACGTTTTGTATTGCTAAGTGAAGATAAACTAATTTATTACTTAATTTTTAGCTATCCCTCTCAATAAATCATTTTTAATTCTAATGGAAAATTGTTATCATCCAATAGTATACTATGGGGAACAATATTTGATAACCCTAGACACTTTGTTAAATCACTTAACATCTATTCTGTATGCTCTTGTTAAAATTTCTAATAATTCAGACGATAGTAATCCAGTCTGTCTGGCAAACTGCAAACCATCTATATGGTTCGCAGCATTGAATCCTATGAGGTATTGAGTGTCTTCTTGCAGATGGAGTGTATTATTGTACCGAAACCTTGACAATGTCCTTTGCCCATCAGTTAACAGAATGGACTGAATCGTGTATCGTATGGTCTATAATATGTTAACGTTGAATAATAGAATAATGAAGTGAAAAGGTAATTATGTTATATACTGTTATGCAACAATATATATAATTAATATTAATACATGTGGAAAACTCTGTCTGTCCTTTGTCTGTATGTTAAAATACTCAAATTTGCAAACAGTTGCATGTCATTGTGGTCTGTCTAAATTGAATTGGCATTTTTATTACAATTTTAATTATTATTGTGTGTGCATTTATTAAAATTTAATCGTGATTGGCACAATATTGAAGTTCAAGAGAGATATTCAGCAAGTTGTAATACAATATTCTAGAGATATCATGGAGTATAAGCCAGTGATTGGTTAGCGAGAAGAAATGAAAGTAGCTTAATTAATAAAAGTAAACAATAATGATAGATGGCAAACAAGACACTCTATGACAAATGTTATACAAGCAGGGTAACACTGATCATGTATTTATCACAATCAATTTGATAAAGTCATCATATTTTATAGGATATATAGTGCCCAATCAATTACATGTGTGACAAGAAATTATAATTTTAAGAACTTATCACAGACAGCCAAATTTGAAATCAGACTGTTACTGACGCAATTGTTGTAATTTTAATTTCTTCTACCACATGTTATTGAAAAAGCAATTGTTGTAAATTTAAGGATCGCCCCACATAGCAATATGCATCGCCTGTATGACTTCCTAGACCTAATACATTCACATCGGACTATTTCCAAGAATCTGCTCTCTCTTCTGACTCTCTTGTTATTGTTATATTGATGTCTGTTTACTCTAGATATAGGCGGGCTCTTTTTAGAACCAAAACAAAACAATTGAAAAAAATTGGCTCGCGTACAAGGAGTACGAGACACAGAGGCGGGACTATTTCTTAAGCATTGCAAGTGGAATTAAAGTTCCAAATTTTATATCAGTTATTTTTGGAATCTAATCGTGAGAACGATAAAAAAATTTACACATGGGTAAACCTTAAACAAATGAACTGCACTACAACGAGAATTTATCAATATCTTATAAATAGAAAAAAATGCGAATAAATCATAAAGTAATATTGAAATGGAAAATACCTTTCCAGAATCTATTTCAGGGACAAAAACCACACCCTGGCCTCACCAAAATAACACACCCACAATGACAAAATTTTTAATGACACCATCTATGCAAAAGTTTAAAATTACAATAGCAATCTACAAGCTACAGCAATTTTTGCTGTAGCAGCTAGCTTTAGCCATTTACTTGTGGTATGTTTATAATTAGTGTGGTTACTAGTAGCTTTGATTAGGTCTAGACAGCCAGCTGGCTAGCACAGCTATGACAGAGTGATAAATACGGGACTGTCCCTGATGATCTGGGACAGTTGGCACCTATGCACTCACTAATTTCATTGAAAATCTGGAAGAAATATCTGGGCAGTTATAAAACTTTGTAGCACTTTTTTGGAGCTGTATGCTAAGTGGTAGCTCAGTAATTTTGTGCACTACTAGCCAAGCCAATACTCGACTGCAAGACAACAAGTTCTTTTCCATTTCAATATTACTTCATGATTTATTTGCATTTTTTTCTATTTATAAGATATTGATAAATTCTCGTTGTGGGAGTTTTGACCATAAAACATGAATACATCCTTTACGGTGATTGTAACATACAGTATATTACACAGTAATCACTATAATCATAAAAATACATATAAGGGTGAGATATATTTCTTTGTTTATTTTAATTGTATGCCCTCTAATATAGTATAATTAATTATGACAAAGCAATGAAAGTATGATTAGAAGTATTAGTTTCACTAAATGTTATATACAATAACTCAATAAATAATTCGGGAGTAGATTTGCACTATTTAGCTATACTAATGATGTCTGTACCTTGACTATATTCTGACTGTAAAACACCAGCTCTTATGTACATCCTATAGTTAATTAAAGAGTGTTCAATTTGAAAGATAATGACTCAAATGTTTTTTTAAAAATATCAGCGTATTCCTCGCTTGCTTCCAAAGTCATTCGCTTATTTTTAATGGCTAGACTTTCTTATTTAGCAGTCAATAATATTTTTTATTAGGTACTGAACAGAGCCTGATAACTGTTGCCACATAGAAAATGCATTAAACTAAACAGGATGTGGCTTAGGGCAATATTTTTCCATATCACCTGTGTTCATAGTTATTACGTTGGGTTATTACGTCCCCCTAGGTAAATTTCTTGTTACCAAGGTATTGCCATGAGCAGTACCAAATAAATTTATTATCCATTGGATACCCGAGAATATCACTCGTCTGATTGGCGGTATTTAGGCTCGTGCCTGCGGCACTCGCGTAAATACTAAGCCAACAGACTCGTGATATTCTCCTGTATCAAATGAATAATATATAAAATCTATCAATTTGTTCACAGTATAGTCATTTTACACACTCATACATTATATTAAAATTACAAATCACTATCACTTTTGACAGTTGAAGTTCGAATTAATGACCTCCACTATATGGTGAAATTCAGCTAAGTGAAAAAAATTATCTACCAGTTTAATTTAATATTTGTAAATATCTCATCTTTATTTAGTGAGAAAAAATGGACATTATTATTTAAACTAGATCTAGAAGATTAATGGAGTATTTAAGTTTATTGGAAGACTTCATGTTTTTGTTTATTTAAAACATAAGCAAATCACTAACTAAAATTGTGAATTTTAAAAGATAAAAATACAGATTTTGTGATAATAACAACAGATTGATAGAGAAGTGGTCTTAAACTTTATCTGAAAAGTCACATGATTATTATATTAAATATTTTTTTATGATTGTTTACTACATTATTTTGTATCAGATGATTCAGGCATCAGTGGAAGATAGTCTTTTAAATTGGTTAGCAGAGATGACACCTTCTGTTCAAGACATTGAAAGTTTGGTCTATCTGCTGGATCCAAAGCCCAACAAGAAACTATTATATCATATCTACAGAAAAATTAATCGTTGAATTAGCTTAATAGAATTTACAGTCAAATGTTGTATTTACAGTATGTATATCCAGTTAGAGTTAAAATGTCAAATATGCACGTATATTGCATGAAAAATGTATGTAGCTAACTAATATTTTTTAATAACAGTGAGGACTTTAGCAAGAAGTTGTAATGTTAAGTTTAATTAACATAATATTGGGTGTTAAAACAAGAAAATTTGGTAGTATCATAATCGGTGAGCGAGTGAAACACTATCAGGGGTAATACAATTGATAATCGGGGATATTGGTTTATATTAAATGTTTGGATGTACGTTTATCATTTTTGTACTTTGACCCTGGCATTTTTGTGTTAGTTCGAAGGTCTACCCCGTCCCAAATTTCATTGAATAGAATCCTCTCTTTTATGATCATTACCCGCATCTTCTAAAAATTTAATTCTTTACCATTTTGAATTTTATTGCGGGTGCAGTTAACACTTGCTGAGTTCTATTTCTATTCGAGTTATTGGAAGTGATAAGTGCACTATTTGTCATAGTTACTAGTCTTATGCAAGAGTATTTACTTGAAAATTCATAGGTCATTAGACTAACTACTACGAAGGTAAGTCTTATATGAAGGTATGTTCAAGTGTGTGACAGTGTTGCACGTTAGAGCTACTACTTAACTAAAAAATAATAACAAAAAAAACTTTCAAATAACGTGACTATTTTCTTTCAATTCAAAAAGTTGTGGGCTACTATGACATTGAATCCTCTTTACCGTCAATATACATAAGTTAAAAACTCGACCTTTTTCTTAAGTGTTTACACGCAATCATTTAAAAATACTGTAGCCTTAGGCTCACTCCCATTTGTGCTCTAGCACCTCACCAATTACTTCAGCCAAGAATGACTGAATGTTCGTTTATATTCATTTAAGTGAAGATTATTGACATTTTTAGGATGTGAACTAAGTCTTGATCATGTTTTGCATTCCTCACATCATGATTTAGTCAATAATTTGTCTTACATAGAATCATTGCAGGAGGCATTTGAAGGTTTCTTCATTTGGTATCCATTTTTTATGTTTTGAACGACATCTTTGTTCAGTAATTCGGGATAAGGTCTGTCGCCGCAGCTAAATACTTCCCAACATGTGACACCATATGACCACTAAAACAACACATTGACAACAACAAAAGATTTGAAATATTTGAAAAATTCACGCAACTGTAAATTAAGTTAAAGTTATCCTTTTATAATACGCACTATTCTATCTTTCCAGGATTTTCATAAATGGGTCATTTATTGCTTCATTCGTGATCTGTGTTAATTGTGAATGAAAACTAACTTTCATTTTTCTTGATGTTTGTTGTGTAGCTTTGTAATCATAACTTTGTACATTATCAGATTAAGCTGCTAGAATTCAGAGTTGAGCCAGAACTAATACAAGAAATACATGACTTTGCCAATGTAATTAAATGTGATTTAAGAATTACAAGCATGGAAATTCTGCAGATTAAGACAAACATTAAAAACTAATTTTTTATAATTTCAATCAAAATAGTTTGAATTCATTACACAGTTCTCTTCATTAATTAAATATCACCCAATATAATTAAATGACTATACCTACCACAATAGGTGTAGCAATGGCTCCTAAAGTTTAAATCACCTCCTTTGCACTCATTCACACATTACCATGTACATAAAATAGTGGTGTGCTTGAGCTCATATTTTTTAACTGGCATCTTCTACAAATACTACGAAAAATGATGACAAACCTTTTCACTTCTAAAAAGTGGCCCTGATAATTTAACAACTCGTGTAACTAATGTTGTTGTTTTTAATTATGTGATGTTATTCTGGTACAATTTCATGGTAGTACTGAATAAAAATATTATTGTGTATGTGCGTTTATATGAAAAAATAGATCACAAGTTTTCATTTAACTTACTACATCTGAAGCTTCTGAAAACTTTAAACTGTCTATACTTTCCACTGCCATCCATCGCACTGGAAGCTTTTCTGGTGTTTCATCGATTAATTTGAAGTAGTTTTTATGTTCAGAAATAGTCACTGAGAGCCCAAAGTCCGCCACTTTAATGTTGCCATTTAAATCTACCCTACAAAGTGGAAAAATACCATAACATACTTACTGAAGACTGGCCCTCATAGCTTTAGCTTCAGTTTATACATTATATATATTATAAATTCATGCATAAATTTAATTATTTAGTTAGTTATTAGTCATTCCACCGATAGGTTTGATATTTTTAATTATGAACATATATTATATAAAAAAGAACAGCGTCTTATTAAGACCATGTGAAACTTACAATAGGTACTTTACTGCTACAATGAGTTGCAGCTTCCATAATAATAACTGCATGCCAATTTATAATTATACGTTACTGTTGTGGCTGACTTAGCCTTCCAGCCTCATTGTTAACTTACATACAGTTTCTTGCTGCCAAATCCCGATGGATAATTCTCTCACTGCTCAAGTACGACATCCCTTGTACTATTTGCAGGCACATCTGCAGCAACTTCCCTGTAGCTACTTCCTATTTGTTAGCAGAAACAGAACGGAACAATGCATTATAAAATGAATACAATGGTTTGCAGTACATTCAAATATTCTGACATTATAATTAAACCTACAAACCGTACTTGCCCTATCTGCTCAATTGTTTGACTAGTATGCAGGAACATCTCATTAAAACAAAATGAAGTTCACTTTGCCGTAACTTATTCTACTATGGATGTCTATCAGGGCTGACTTGTGAAGATTGGAAAATGCAATAGTCAATTATTATTCCTAATTAGAGCAAGATTTGTGCTTTCAAATTCAAATATCAAAGTATTCTATAACATAAGCGTACCACATCTGCTTTCTTTCCTTCAATATTAACCGATAAGAAGTATTTCTTTTTGTTTTCGCTTCTTTTCAAGTAGTGATCAAGACTTCCATTCCACATGAATGGCATGACAATGCACGGGGAGAAATGATTGTCCACACTAGCACCAATCAGGCCCAGAATGCTCGGGTGTGAAATATGAGTCATTTGTATGATTTCTTCAACAGCCATTCTAACTTCAAAGGTACCTGAAATAGCTGGTGAAATGGTTTATAATACAGCGACTAATAATAATAGCAATATTCAGTCATTCTCGGCTTAAATAATTATAATAATAGCAATTTTTTTCTCATTCTATCAGCCAATACTATCTTACTTAAAACATAACTTAGGATTAAGTTTTAAGTAACATAATATGGCTGTTAAAATGAGAATATATTTGCCATTGGTAACAATATTGTTTTGTATTTTAGTAAGCTACTATGGAATGATCTATAGTTATACTTCATCAATAAACACGATGAATATAGAGAGTGCTCACTTGCACTGTCAGTCTAAATGTGTGGTAATTCATAATTTGATTTCCTTGTGAAACCTTCCATAATGCAGTGGTATGGTCAATCCTTACCATATTGCCATTTACTTAATCAGGGAAAATAAGTAAACCATCTCTAGAATCATGCACAAAGTGAATAATTATCCCAGGGTCATCCAGGCACTTGGAGCCTGTAATATCTGCTTGCTCTGATGTACTAGTGAGGAGATTGACTTAGTTGTAGCTGTTGTTGTGTACCATTTTTCAACATTTTACTGGAAGTTAATAAGGATAGTTGACGTAAGCAATGTTTAGGTTTTCAATGTGGAATGCTTCAGTACAAATGGCTAGACTGCCATTTTGGTTAGGGCACATCACTGCAAATAGCTTGTACATGCTAACCAGGCAATAACATAATGTGGCACTCTGAGCATTCAAAAAAGGCAACTGCAATTAATAAAATGTAATCAAATAATTATAGAGCCATATCCATTATATACTGATAAAGGATAAATCCGTTTTTGTGACTACTGTTTCAGCCTTGCTAAGTAATGTTCTTAAAGGAAGCAATGTAATTAGGTAATGCAACAAGAAAGAAAAGATTTCTAACAACAGAATGTAAAAACATTTGAAACTTTTACTTACATGTAGATTAAATAAACTCAATCCTTACCTTTTAATACTTTCACAGCTACAAATTGGTTTCTGTATCTGGCCTTGTACACTGTAGAAAATTCTCCTAAGATATAATATTTATTAGTTTTAATAATGACACTGGAGTTTACTCTATTTTTCCAAATATAAAAATAATGTTTGTTAAGACTAAATACTCTTGTAAAGGTAATATGTTTCCGAGATTATATATATCACATTAACATAATATGGCTGTCAGAATGAGAAAATATTAGCTGCTGATAGCAAAATTGTTTGGTTTTGTTTTTTTACTTACTTAGGTACTATGGAATGATCTATAGTCATAGTGCATCCATAAACTAAATAGATATAGAAAGTTCACTCAGTCTAAATGTGTGGTATTTATTAATCATAATTCAGCTGTAGTTTACTAAAATAGTAAAATCCATAAACCCACTCACCCTCTCCAACTATTTTGTGGTCAAACTTCAAGTGATGGAAAGGAATTTTGAGCTCCTTGGGAAGCTGAACTAGTTTAATCATGGAACCAGCATTCGTTAAGCTTGGTCTCTTCATTTCATTGACGGCTGTGTAAGCATGATTAAACTTACAGTCTACAAAAACCAGCTTGTTCCTATTTCTGACTTTGATCCCCCTTCGAACTGCTCCCAGAATTGCTACGACTGCAGTGCAAACAATGAGCAAAGCTCCTATCACACCACTTGCGACACTGATTGTCAATAGCCTGGAGTCATTCACTGTAACTGTAGTTATTCCATTCAAGATTGGTGTTACCGTAGCTGGTGATGTTGAGTCATCCACTGTAACTGTAGTTATTGCATTCAAGATTGGTGTTACTGTAGCTGGTGATGTTGAGTCATCCACTGTAACTGTAGTTATTGCATTCATGATTGGTGTTACTGTAGCTGGTGATGTTGAGTCATCCACTGTAACTGTAGTTATTGCATTTAAGATTGGTGTTACTGTAGCTGGTGATGTTGAGTCATCCAATGTAGCAGTAGAAGATAGTCCAGGGTTTTTTATTGTTGATGAAGTTAAAGCTACTGTAAAAACACAGTAATAATAAAACTTCAACTACATATTTGCTTAAATTTTTTTGAATTTTTATTATGGGTTAATTTATATCTTTTAATATTTCCTTAGGTGTACACTAAAAAGAATAAAAAACAGCATAAAGTAAAAAAAAATTCACTAACCCCATTTTCAATTACGTATTGTCATAATATCAATGAAATAGGGAGCTTAGCCTGATTACAAATTAGTTATATAAAATGGTCAATATGTTATGATGTGCTTGAGCACAAATGGCGAGCGAGCCTAATACTACACTATTGTTAAAAGTTTGATTTTAACTCTAACACTCAAGAAAGGGTATTCATTGTAGTAGTAACCACTTCAAGCAACTCTTTGAATTAAGCAATAAAAAACAAGTCACATTATTTTTTTTGATATTCTTTAGCTAAGAAGCAGTTGTAGGGCATAATACTTTCACACAACTGAACAAACCTACACAAGACTCACCTTCATGAGTAGTCTAGTGATCAATGAATTTTCAAGTAAATACTGTTGCATAGGGCTTATAACTAAGACAAATAGCGTATCTTACCACCGCTATTAACTCGAATAGAAATGGAACTCCGGTAAGTTTTTGAGCTTAAACTGCACCAGCAAAAAAGAATTAAAAACAGAAACAATTCAATTTCTAGGGTGATACATGTAATGATCCATAAATCAGAAGAAATTTGGGGCGGGGTCAAAAACAGAGCAAACACGAAAATATGGGAGGGTCAAAGTATAACATGACATATGTCCGCACATATATAAACAAATATCCCCAATTTTCAATTGTGTTACCCTGAGAGTGTCTTGCTCGCTCTGCTTACTCACCATGACACAATCTATCACCTTCCCCCCAAAACCCCTCTTCCGAAAAAATGGCAGAAATGTCATTAAAAAAGAGAATATATATATATATATATTATATATAATGTAGATTAACACGTAGAGTTAATATAAGTTAACCGGCAGAACGGGCACGGCACGGGAGATGGCGGCCCTGGAAAAGGGTCGAAGGGCGGCATACAAGACGATTAGCAGCAGGCGGTAATTAGAAAGGAGGAAAGGGCGCGCACGAGTAGATAGGGGGAGGAGCCTACACTCGGGGCAGGCAGAATTCAGTCGACACGCGGCAAGTCCAAAACGGAAATAGGAGAGCGAAAGAATTAGAGATGAGCAGAGAAGACGGAAGCATGGATATACCAGACGCAGCGGTGGACGAAATCATCAGAAGGCTAGAGGAGAGGCTGGAGAGCAGACGCAAGGAACGCGAGGGAAGAGAAGAGTCAGAGCTGGGTGAGCACTAATTGGGGTTGTGCATAAGTAAGGGCATCCTCGCTTAGCCTTTCCTTCCACCCGCAGCAGCCACTGGGGTGTGACCCTACTGGCGGCGAGAGTATGAGTCCCTAGGTAGAGGGTAGTTACAAATAGGAGTAGCAGCAGACAACCAGCAGAGTGAAATGGTTGTGCAAGGTCAGCAGCGCTGAGCTGGCTGGGGCTAGAGCAAGTAAGCAAGCAGGGGGCCCAGCCATATGAAGCAAGCCATGGCATGAAGTCAAGGCAGAGCGGGAAGGGGCTGTCAATGCAGAGGCAGGAGAGCAGAGCAGAGCAGGAACTTACTGGCCTGGCGGCCAGCAGAGCCGATGGCGGGTAGGTGCACGCAGTGCGAGGCGTGCATGCAACTAAAGGAGAGGGCGGAAAGTAAAGTGAAGAGCGGGGAGTAGTATGGCGCAAGAGCAGTACAGTAGGTACAGGCCGGAGGGATAGAAGTAAAAAGGTAGGTAGTTGGTAACGGGAGGAGCGGTGGGGGTAGGGGGTAAGTAATAGTAGGAGGGACAAGGTAGACATAGGGGTAACAGTGGGGTGGGGAGTGTGAGTAATTCTCACTATTTGATGTAGGGGCCCCACTGTCATCAGCAAGCCTGGTGGGTCTAGATATCAGAGAGGACCCACCAGGGGATATCGGTGGGACTGATGGCCTGCAGGAGGCAGCGGACAGGCTGGCACGTATTGGGGGCACAGGGGGGAAGCCAGAGGATGACCCCAAGAAACCAGGCCCAGTGAAGCTGGGAGCAGGGTTGGCGGCAGTACCAGCAGCAGTGGCCGGAAGAATCAGGAGGGGGGAGTACGTAGATTTCACGGAACTGCCCCCTGCCCAGCCAGACGGGTCAGCAGTGGGATCCCAGTCAGGAGAGCAGCTGCTCATCGTCCAGGCTGCCGACTATCGGAGAACTAGGCAGAGAATTCCGGATGTGGCTACATGGTCCAGATGCTTTATCTTGTACGTTGGCACTGCAGTACAAAAAGACTCGACCAAGCTGATGGACTGGCTGGGCTACATGGACGCCATCGTGAGGGCGGCGCAGAAGTTCACGTGGCCGGCATGTGAAGAGTATGACCGCCGGTTTCGCCAGATGGTGGCGGGGGACGAGCACAGGCAATGGGCAACGCTCGATGCAGGGCTATACACCGAGTGCTTTACTGCACAAGCGTTGCCGGCAGCGACAGCAAGGGCCCCATTGAAAGGCGGGCAGACCGCTCATGATGGATCCAGAAAGAGGCCGAGGGACGCAGGGGGAGCAGAGCTGGAGCAGGAGCGGGCAGAGGCAGGGACCCCAGTGTGTGGGAAGTACAACCGCTATCGGGGTGACTGCAAATTTGGTGCTCGCTGCCGGTATCTACACGTATGCAGTCGGTGCAGGGGCTCGCACCCAGTATCTCAGTGCGAGGCAGGCCAGAAACTCTAGAACTCATAACTGAACGTGACTGGACTAATAGCAGGACATGTGGGGCATGACAAATTGTACAATGTATGTTAACATGTCAGTGAATATCAACGTAAATGTGTATATAGATAACATAAGGTGGGTAGCAATAGCTACCATTATTAGAGAAGGCAAGGGATATGCTGGTAAATAGGGGGATAGTTAATATGTAGGGAGATTCGGTAGATAAATAGTCACTGTACTCGGCCTGCAGGGAGGGGCACGAGCTGGCAGGTGCAGGAACTGGAGAGGAGGTCGGGAGCTGGGCAGTGCAGACTGCCCGTAGACGCGCGGCTCGTACACACCCCACTCCGGGCAGAGGCGTGGCAGTCAATGCTGGTGGACCATCCGGACAAAGAGCTGGTGGAGTGGATGGTGAGAGGCATACGGCAGGGTTTCCGGTTGGGATTCCAGCAGGATAGGAGAGGACTGAGGCAGGCCAGGCAGAACCTTGCGTCGGTGCGTGAACATCCAGAAGTTGTGCAGGAATATCTGGACAACGAAGTAGAAAAGGGCAGAGTGATTGCAGTAGGCAAGACGGAGGAGGCAGATGCACTAGGAGTGCATTGCAGCTCATTTGGAGTTATTCCCAAGAAGGGCAAGGCAGGGCGCTTTGCATAAGTTGTATGTTCGGCTTGTGCCCACAGATGAAGCAGAGACCAGAAGTAGTCGACGAGGAAATTCTGCAGGTGGTTGTCAGGGAGAGGCAGGCAGGCAGGGATCCAGACTGGAGGAGGTTGTGGAGATGCTCTTCTGTAAGGGTATAGCACCATCAACGGACCGTGTGTACGGGGTGGCAAGACAAAGATACTTGGGGTTTTGTGAAAAATATGGCCGGCCGCCCCTCCCTGTGTCTGAAAAGGGGCTGTGTCAGTTTGTGGCCTTTTTGGCAGGGGAGGGGCTGAAGCACACTAGCATTAAAGTATATCTGGCGGCAGTAAGACAGCTGCAAGTGGAAGAAGGTATGGGGGATCCACGCCTTGGCGCGATGGCGAAGCTGGGACAGGTGGTGCGTGGAGTGCAGAGGCTGAGAGTGGAGCAGGGTAAGGGCCAGAGGCGCAGGAAGCCGATGACAGTGGAGGTGCTGGAGGTTCTGAGAGTGAGTTGGAGTGTGGTGCCAGGCGGGTCGGACGCCAGGATGCTCTGGGCAGCAGCTACTCTCACCTTCTTCGGCTTCATGAGGTCAGGAGAGCTAACAGTCCCATCTACCGGGGGATTCAAGCCGGACATTCACTTGACATGGCAGGATGTGGCCACGGATTGTGTGGCTGCCCCAACCATGATAAAAGTCAGACTGAAGGCGTCGAAGACGGATCAGGTCAGGCAGGGGTGTACGCTGGTGGTAGGCCGCACAGGTGACAAGCTATGCCCAGTGGCGGCAGTCCTAGGCTTCATGGCAGTGTCCAGGCACAGGCAAGGTCCGTTATTCCAGTACAGGTCAGGCAAACCCCTCACACAGGCAGGTTTTATGGTGGAACTGAAGGCAGCGTTGGAGCGACAGGGTGTGTGCAGTGAGGGATACTCAGGACACAGTTTCCGAATTGGAGCGGCCACGACAGCGGCAGCAGTGGGAATTGGTGACGCAGTGATCCAGCAGCTGGGGCGGTGGAGGAGCGCAGCCTACAGAGGTTATGTCCAGCCTGAGCGAGAGGGACTGGCCAGAGTCCCACAGCAGATGGTACGCCGGAAGTCGACGAAGGGACACCAGTGAGAAGGAAGTGAACAGCTACCTGGGCCCATGAAGAAGAGTATGTGAAATGTTGTGTTGCCATGTATGCAGACAAACAAGTGTGTTGTAATGGATATGAAAAAAAAAAAAAGTAAACTACAATGACATTAGGTTAAGTAGGGGGAGGGGGCACTAGGGGGTGAATTAAGAAAAAAATTAGATAAATAAAATAAGGAAATAATAGAAACAATAAGTAAAGTACTACGTTTGGGGGAAGTTTGGCGGAGTTTTGCCATGGCAGGGCAAAAAGAAAAGCCCAAACGTAGGGCTAGGCCTCAAACATCTACGACAAAGAGGAAAAGATCCCTTCGCAGGACGCCACCAAACAAATAAGGGTAAGGCGTCGAAACCGTAGAAAGAGGCGGGGCAGCCCCGCCCCCAAAGAAGCTGCATCCCCGCCTATATCGGCAAAAAGCCAGGCAGGAGGAAAAAGAAAAGTGACAACAAGGTTAACCCTCTCGTTCCCGAATTGTTTGGACGCGCGCGGAAAAATCTAATCTTCCACCGCGGAATAGTGCCTTACCGTTTTATTTTTTTAACTCGATGCTGGCTGGGAAAACCCCATAGCAACCATATATCACTAAATAGACCAAGAGTTTGGGATTCCCCTCATTTTTTGATTGAGAAAATTGAATAATATTTAGGCCCTCTACTAATACTTTAAAAAAAATTTTTTTTCCAAAAAAAATTCCACCTTTCCCATCAATAAAAATAAAATAAAAAATAGGAATAAAATTGTTTGATGTATTGTATACCAATATTATATTAGTTCTACAATAAAATATGTTGTTTGTTGTGTTTGGTGCTGATTGTGATCATGTAGGAGACATCTATGAGTGTCCACACGGAACATATGCCATCGGACGTCTAGCTCCACTACAAAACAATTTCATATACACAAAAAAAAAAACAACAAAGATATTTGTAATACAAACAACAAATTATTCATGATCCTATATAATTGCAACTTTATGATGTATTGTATGCGGTTTCATACAGGATTTTTGTTTGGGGGGGGGGGGGTTGGGCTCCGAGTGTACTTCGCCACACCCATTTTTTGGAACCTACACTACTTTGATGCACATCTTTGCATAAGAGTCTATACTTCACACTGATGATCAGTGTTCGGTCCTATGCACTAAATGGCTCAGTTATGATAGGAACATAATGGGATACAATATCAGACTAAAAATAAATGCTTCCAAAATGTTTTCAACTCCCAAAATTCTAGGGGGGAACCCAGGGCTAGCCTCCCACTGTATGAACCCCTGGTATGTATACTCCACACTGTCCATGAGATAAACAATCGTTGTATTGAGAAAGTGTAATTTGAAAATGAAAAGCAGTACAAGCACACACGTGGAATTCAACCGGCATGGATGGTGTCACAGACTGAACGATCCCTCCCAGGTTTGGATTGACTGGTGTACACACACACACACACACATGAAATTCAACTTACATGGGCATAGTAGCACCGATCCAAAAAGATCCAGATTTCCCTCCCAGGTTGGATCCGGAAGTGCCGCATACTGTTTGTCCACGGTTGCTCTCTCTCTCATTCCACAAATGCACGCACACACATATACACACACACACACACACACACAAGAAAAAAGAAGCTACAGGTGAATACAGATCATAAAATAAATTAATAATTTATTATACATAAATTGACTGGTGTACACACACACACACACACACACATGAAATTCAACATACATGGGCATAGTAGCCAAAAAGATCCAGAGTTCCCTCCCAGGTTGTATCCGGAAGTGACGCATACTGTTTGTTCATGGTTGCTCTCTCTCTTTCCACAAATGCACGCACACACATACACACACACACACAAGAAAAAAGAAGCTACATGAAATTCAACTTACATGGGCATAGTAGCTAGCCCCGATTGGAAAAGACCCCCCCCCCCCCACCCTTCCCGAGTTCGTTCCCTTCCCGGTTAGATCTGGAACTCCACGCACACACATATGTGACCGTCTACGGGAAAACCGGGCACAACGCGGCGTGCGTAATATCGAGAAAAGATCGATCGATTTCTTAAAAATGTATTGTTTCAAGCCTACGGAAGGGAACGGTTAGGTCTATTATAGCAGGAACGACTAAAGCTGCGACGATAAAACTTGGAGAGCTCAATATCTGGACGCCGACAACTCCGTAAGTGCACAAAAAAAAAATTCGAAGGTGCCACGTTGTGCCTGGTTTTCCTATAGACGGTCACATATACATCGAGTGTGAAGCTCCACTACAACACCACAAAAACACAGACAACGACAACGACAATAACAATACATATTACAACTTTTGGGATGTTCAGGGGAGAGGGGAGGGGGGAGCAGCCACAAATATCAAAGTCTGTGGTCCTTCACACAAAAGATTATGGAATATCAATGGGTGTGTTGTCCTCTTTCTTCCACTCTCCCCCTACCTCATTCACCCGACTCTTCTTCTTCGGTTCCCGCCTTCTCCGACCGCGAGGACGTCCAGAACTCGGAGCAGGAGGAGCCACTTCCTCTTCTTCATCACTGGAACCTGCTGCCTATTCGTGTTTCATCATTGGAAGATTCAGGTCCGGTATCCTCTCCTTCATCACTGGAAGACTCTGCTCCTGTCGCCTCATCTGCGTGATCGGGTCACTGACTGCATTCACATCTGGTCCTAGTAGTATATGTGGTAAAAAAAAATTTTAAATTGTTTTTGAAAATTTGAAATTGTTCAAAAAACCACAAGCCACTTTCAAATCTCAAAACTAAATAAAATATATATATATATTATAGCTAAACAGCTTACTCATCTCAATATAGCTATAAATAAGTCCTTTCCACAACAGAAGCTTGCTATTTTTCAAGAGAAAGACAAGAGAAAGACAAGCTTACCTCGATCATTTTCAGTATCAGAGTTGACGGGGTCTGGTCTACCAATCCTGATACAGGGCCTCCTATAGCCCTAGATGTCGTCTCCCTTCTCTCCGCTTGATCCTGAGTCGCTAGAGTCAGCATCAAGCAAGTCTAACACTTGCACCGCATTGTAACTTGTAGACGCCATCTTCCAAAAAATGACTTTGAAAAAAAATATTTTTTTGCATAGTTACCGGGGTCACACGACACGCTCACTTTTTTCCTATGATGTAATAAGCATTACCTAAGACTGTACGTAATAGGGAGGTCCCCAGTTGAACTGGCGATTTTATAAAAAATGGAGAAGACAGTAAGTCAAACCGCAAAGTCTTGGTCGGCAAAGAAGCGGTTGTTTCAATGTGTTATGGAAGGCTACTGAGCTCAAGCAATTTTTTGCTGCTTCTACAAAGCTCTGGAGATGACTGGATCCATAAATGAAGCTGCTGTGAAGAAGGTAACTTTTTTTAAAATTCGACGGAGAACCGATGTTTTTTTTTTTTGCCGAGGAAGAAATAAACGCAACTGCTGTGAGGTACTGTCGAAGCAGTCCTGGCTGAAAGCTATTTTAGATGCTTCTCCAATGCATTGGGCACCTGTATATGCAATGTGAAGGTTCTAGCTATAAAGTAACTATTTTTTTAAATTCATAGAAGCCAACCGGTCTTCACCCGCTTTTAAGCGGGATTGGGAACGAAAGGGTTAAATGTAGATTAACACGTAGAGTTAATATAAGTTAACCGGCAGAACGGGCACGGCACGGGAGATGGCGGCCCTGGAAAAGGGTCGAAGGGCGGCATACAAGGCGATTAGCAGCAGGCGGTAATTAGAAAGGAGGAAAGGGCGCGCACGAGTAGATAGGGGGAGGAGCCTACACTCGGGGCAGGCAGAATTCAGTCGACACGCGGCAAGTCCAAAATGGAATTAGGAGAGCGTAAGAATCCCACCCACCCACACCATTCCTTACTACTGAGACAGACAGTAAAGAAAATACATATATACACAGATAGAAATAAATAATACTAATACAAGTAATAATAACACTCCGCTGGAGCATAATGGCAAGAGATGCTCTGGTGTGACATAGGCCTGGGGATGGAGGAAGTAGAATAGGCGGAGTTTTGCCATGGCAGGGCAAAAAGAAAAGCCCAAACGTAGGGCTAGGCCTCAAACATCTACGACAAAGAGGAAAAGATCCCTTCGCAGGACGCCACCTAACAAATAAGGGCAAGGCGTCGAAACCATAGTAAGAGGCGGGGCAGCCCCGCCCCCAAAGAAGCTGCATCCCCGCCTATATCGGCAAAAAGCCAGGCAGGAGGAAAAAGAAAAGTGACAACAAGGTTAATATATATATAATAATATATATATATAAATAATATATAGATATTGTTCACTGTGGTTATTCTGTAGTGCAAGTGTTGAATATACTTGTTACTACATGTAGTTTACTATGTTTATGGTAGATACCACATGTATGACACTTTTTGTAGTAATTTGAAGAACATTAATCATTCCACATAGTGTGTTTAATCTCACACATAATAAGATACTTTGAAGGGGAATTTTGAGAATAACATTAAGATAATATTGAGGGTTTGTCTGAGTCCTATTTACAGCCTCCCTCACCTAAGTCATTGATATGGTGGTGGAGTTTTATATGCCAATACTGCCTTACTGATATATTGACTAATCATGTAGGCTATGTGGAAACAATATTACAATACTTCATCAGGAAGAGATGGTGGTACTTTGTATCAATTGAAGAACTTAATCAACAGGCGTAATGTTATTAAGAAACCAATGGATAACCTTGATGCATGTGAGGATTCTATTGTTCTTGTAACAGAAGCTCATATTTTGTCAGCTGCAATGACAATATTTAATATGCATAGCCCTTGATGATCATCCAAGTATGATGTTTTCCCCCGATAAATCTGAAGACCTTACTGCAGATCAACAAACTAGATTAGTTCTTGCTATTGCACAACTTGTGGATACATTTGTTGATACTAACATTCCAAGAGCAAATTCCTCACCTGTAGAGCCACCTCAGGATGGAGTACATGCACGTGCATGTGGTATGCTATCAAGTGGACTTATATTACTAGAGTTTAAAGATGCAATATGGGAAGGTGATGGTAATCGCATTATACGATGCTGGCGCTACATGCTGCTGATTTATAAAGCAACTGGTCGCACAAATTATGCCACGGAAGCATTAAATACTCTCCTGCAGTTGAGATATTTTTTCTCACCACGAATGGCTGCCTAGTTGAAATGGAATCGTACATTTAATGTACATGGTCGAGAGGCTAAAAATATTCCAGCAGATCTCTACATGGAACATTTGAATAGAGAATGCAAGATGATCTTAGCAGGAATGGGTTCAAATATTACAGAGGAGCTGATTTTGAGTGTATCACATGCGCTGAAGCAACTGACCACAATATTGTCTAGTTTGGACCTGCATAATGGAGTGTCTCAGGAATCAGCTGCCCATACAGTAAAATCAAACACAACTGACCTAAAATAACTTTTAGAACAATTGTTCAACATAACTAAAGTTTTTACAATAATTCCTCAACGCTCGCATAAGCAATTCACCACAGAGAGCTCCAACATAATTCTTAAAATTAAATATACTGAAATTAAACTTTGGATAGAAGAACGTGCAAGAAGTTTACTGACCTTTCCTAAAATTACACTTTAATTATATTATATTTAATTATATTACACATACAACCACAAACACATTGATTATTTAAAGTTCATTACGTTAATTTAATCTATATTACAGTCTGTACAAGTGCATTTCAGTTCACATAAGCCACCACAAAATTTAATTACTACATTACATTTATTATGTTAACTTATTCTATACTATATTCTTTATAACTGAATTTCAGTTCACACAAAATGTAATTACTGTAATCCATGAGAGAATCATTTATTATGTTAATTTATTTTATAATTACATTCTTTACGAGTGCATTTCAATTCACACAAGCAAGCACAAAAATTTAATGACAATATTACACGAGCAAGATTCATTAAATATGTTATTTTATTCTATATTTATTATTATTAGCAGGGGCTAATGTTCTCTAACCCAAAAATACTTGTAGATGAATAATTTTAAAGCTATGTAAAGCTATGTAATAGCTCCATTTCAGATAGCTACATCAAGTTACAGTATTTTTTGGACTATGTCAAACTTGATACTACATATCATTAGACATTGCACTAACTCATTTAAAGATGTAGCAATGCACATAAAATCATTATTTTCTTTACATTTTTAGTCAGAAAAATTTATACACTTTCTGCCTATGACTTCAGCAGAATTAAAAGAAAACTTACCCATGCAGCTGGCTCCAGCATCTTCATCATGATTGCAGTTGTGAACTCCAATTGTGTTATCAATGCAGCTGATGAGGCTCCTCTCATTCCCAATACACTGGACATCATCCAGCCAAATAGTGCCATGGCCATTAGTGAATCCTGAGAATATGGCAACAGCTCCTACAAGAACATATTATTTATTATGAATACCATAATTATGATAACAATGTGCCAACTAGATTTCAATTTATGGTTTATATTATTAAATAAGACTAGTCACTGCATGAAGATACAAGCCTAATAGTTTCTAAGTAAATATCATAGTCAGAGTAGTTCAAATACATTCGGAGTGAGATAATACTTGCATTATTTCTTTTAGTACTTGATCACACATGCCCCTCAAAATATTAATGAGAATCGCAAATTGTGATCTAAAATATTATTGATTATGTACATGTACTAGTAGTAATTTTGATAAGTTTACTGGCTAAATACGTAATTTTGCGTACCTCCGTATTTTTCCCCCCTTTCTTGTACGCAGAATTGCGTAATTGGCAATTCTTCAACAAAAAAGGGGGTAATAACTATCTGCCTACAGCTGCATACCTGAATCTACCAGTTATCTACCATTACATCTCAGGTTTGTAATGTAGTATAGCTATCAGTACAGCATATCTACAAGTGTGGTTACAATATAAAATTTATCAGATAAACCTTGCTACAAAACACTTCAAGTTTTTATAATTCTCATACAAAATTTTATATCAAGAACTATAATTCATGATTATTTTGATACTTTGTGAGTTATGCTGCAATGATAGCTTAAGTCTTCTGGAAAAGTTTATTGATTCTATTGTGGATTCAGGACTCCAAAGATGCAGTAAACACAAGAGTATCTCCAATATCTAATCTGATCCATAACTTTGGAATATTAGTAGTATTGTAAAGTTCATAATATACCTGGAATATATAAATAGAACACAAGAATGTCACAGAGTGACTTATTAATGAATTAAAATCGATATCATTGGCTAGATTTGGATGTTTTCATTCTTACTAATATAAATCTGAAAATGGCATGTGTTTTGTTTCCTAACAATTCACCTTTATAAGTTGCTGTTAGTGTCCATTCTTGCGTCATTCATAACCATTACTCGAATCACTGAACTTGTCTTCTATTGTAAGCTCATAACTAGCATAGTGAAACTAAGCAACGCGAAGTGGCACCCCAAGGACGCAACGAGATACAAAAATTTTTCGTAGCCTTAGGCGTCCTCCCATCCAATGTCGAAAACTGTAGCGCGCAGGACCTTCAATCCAGTGAGCAATAGCAAGAGCAAGCTTTTACCAGCGGCTGATCAATAGAAACTTTGTGTCCAGGACCGATTGTTTCTCCGCTACAAAGTCAGAAAGTTGCTTCACCAGTAAGGGTTACTTCCGGCGGAAAAAAATACGGCGGCTTGCGGCACTGCGGTTAAGTAATAATGCGGCCGGTAATCGGTTAAGATATGTTTAAGTGTACAGCATTTAGTTCCACAGAATTATCTGTTACCTTTTAATGTGCTAGATAATGTCATTTATGGTAAATGAAATTAGCTCACTAAGGTAAATCCTATGTTTCCTTTCTTCTCAATAAAAAATAATTCATTATTATTAGGAATTCAATCTGTAAAAAAATTACCATCACGTCTAGACTATATTCAATACTTTCATGGCTTATTCATAGTGTATATTTTCCCAATATAATCCCAATACAATTTTAATTATACTGTTAGCAGTTGTTGGGGTAACATATCCGCTAACGAACAGATATGTACTTATGGGTACAGAGAGCACATATTTCAACAAGATTACCAACTAAATAGTTCTGCAAAATCTAAACATGTGTCACAGAACATATCATACTGTATAGACATAATTAATATACGTTTATATTGATTTTTTACCTTGAGAGCTAAAACCCAATTGTATGCAGGCCACTTGAGCATCCTCATTATCCCAAAAGTCATCACAAACTGTACCCCAGGCGTTGTTGTGGCAAATCTCAACACGCCCACTACTTGAGTTTCCTCCAGCAAGTCTAATGTCTCCCTGGGTGCTGCAAGTTGCTATGGCTATTACACAAGATACATAAGTAATAAATGGATAAAAAAAACATAATTATTATTAGTTAACCAATCACATATAAAATCAACAACAATAGTAATTGTTCAAGCCGAATGAGGAAAAAAGTCCTACACAAACTATTTCATTTAGTCCTACACAAACTATTTCATTTTAGTCTTTACCTTTGCACTTGCGCCTTGTACTCGGCATTAAACATGCACATTCGGCGATCGTCGATGTTCAAGTCCGTTATCCGTTATGTTTTTTTAGTTACCTTTTTTGGTCATTCTTATATTTATATCTTTGTGGTCAGTTACTCGCTGTATTACATGAACTATTCTTTATTACTTTAATTAATAACCATACTTGGTGAACTATTCTCTCATTGGCATTCTACCGTCGCTACATCATTTGGTCCTTCGAGCCGGATACTCCGTGGAATCTAGCTACGGTGATCCAGTAACCTTCCTTTCTACTCAGTCCAATACTTTGGTTCTAACTCTCCAATACTTTGGAATTTCTTCTCTACTACACTTTTCTAAAGTTTCTATAGTTACCTAGCCCATTTGTTGCAATTGTCATGGACTACAAACGTGCCATAGCTTCCGCTAAGGGCAACGTAACCAAAGTCGCACTTCTCGTCAAACAGCAAGAATCCTTAGATTCTAAAACTGTACTGTCTCCATCTTTGGATCGTCTTCTGGTTCGTCTTACAAATGCAGAGGACCCCATGTCTGGATGTGAACCGTTTTAAGGTGGCCAGGAAATCTTGTCTGGACAAGAGAGCACAAACATCAAGATGAACACATTTCGTGAACAAACAAATAAATATGACAACATAGCATTTGATCAAAACAGGATTCCTGGTGGTGTAGCCCTGTCTTAGGGTGAAGGGGCCGGCAAAATCTATTCCAATGTTCACAAAGGGTGGCGCTGGAGTAGTTCTTCTGATAGGTAGGAGGCCCATCTGTGTCGTCAAGGTCTGTCCGTAGGCTCGTTGACAGTTGCAGCAGGATCTGGAGATTGTCTTGAGGGTGTTGCGCAGTCCCGGAATACATTAGGTGTGACCCAGAATGGAGGCGAATGCGGAGATGCCTGGATGTCCATACGTCTGATGGAGTGTCTTGAGAAGTATAATGGTCAGTCGAGATTTTGTTGAGAGCAGGTTGAAGTGGAAAGGCTGTGATTCATCTGTTTTCTTTCTGACTCCATTGGTGACCAGGAGTAGGCCATCTTGGGAGATGTCCACTAGGTAGTGTCTGAGACTGTGTCCTCGTGGGAGTGGCTTCCCCTGCTGGATGAGCGAGAAGACACCAGCAAGGGACTCCCGCTGAGACAACTTGAGAATTGTTGTCTTGGCTCATTGTGTCTCTGACGATTGGAGAACTGGTAGGACACAACGTTTTGTCTTGTTTTTCTGGGCGTTGTGGAGAAATCGGTAGATCCAACCCATTGCCCTTGTCATGCGATGGAATGATGAGAATCTGTTAGCTAGATTCGTCTGGAATTCCATCTCCTGCCCGTCATGTTCACATGAGACTGTCAGGCAGAAAACTGGGGGGGCAGGGTTGGAGGTGTCTCTTGGAGTGGCAGAAACGGCCAGGAGTCCGGAGGGAGTTTCAGTCATGGCGGCCCATGCCACCAGAGTTTGGAGGAGAGGAGCTCCTGAGGAGGAAGGCCTCTGCTGGCCAAGTCAGCGGGGTTTTCTTGGGATCTGACGAATCTCCAATGCGAGGCAGGGAGGAATTCTGTGATGTTCTTCACTCGGGAGAGAATGAATTGCAGGAGCTTGGATAGGGGTTTGTTGAGCCAGTGTAAGACAATCTGGCTATCTGACCAGGCATAACAGTCTTAGATGGGCACCTGGATCAGAGAGGCAAAACAAGTGAGCAGCTTGGTGAGCAGGAGAGCAGCTTGCAGCTCAGCCTTGGAAATGGTCAGTGCTTTGAGAAGCATGACTCTGGACTTTGCAGAGGAGAGTACAGTGAGTCGAGTTGTTTGCATGAATTCTTCTCAGGTAAACAGCGGCCCCATAGGCGAGTTGAGAGGCGTCTGAGAACCCATGGAGAGAAGTGAATATGACGGGAATGTCAAAGGAGGACAGTCTTCTCGGCACTGGATGGGATGTAAGAGAAGGGATCTTCTGGATCCAGTCTCTGTATTGGTCGGCTAGGTGATATGAAATAGGCTTGTCCCAGGCCAAGTCAAGTTTCCACAGCTCTTGCAGTAGAATCTTGGTTGGCACAATGGAAGGTGAGAACAGGCTAATGATGTCATAAACCCTGGCTGTCCCAGAAGCTACCATGCGTTTGGTTATGTCATCTGCAGGAACTGTAGGAGGAGGAGTTTCCACGTGAAGGGTGTCAGAGGTCACATCCCAGTGGATGCCCAGTATTTTGGGAATGTAATGTCTCAGTTCTAGTGAGTTGGTCCTACACTTCTTCAGGGTCATCCCAGCAGAAAGTAGAGCGTCACAAATCTGAATTCTCAGGGTGCGAGCTTCATCAACAGTGGCAGCACCAGAGATGAGGTCATCCACGTAAAAGTCCTTTGACATTCCGGAGGCGGCCACAGGGTGAGAAGGAACAACAAGGGCAGACAATGTTTTGATCACCTGGCTGGCAAGAAAGGGTGAGGTCACACCAAAAGTTACTCTCTTCATCCGGCAGTCCTGGATGTTGCCATGTTCATCTCTGAGCAGGAAACGGTGGAGATCTCTGTCATCTGGGTGTAAGAGTACCTCTCTGAACATTTTAGAGATGTCTGCTGCAACTCCAATGTTGTGTGTCCGAAATCTGATGAGGACATCAGCCAAGGCAGGGTACAGGCCGGGTTCGGGGTCCAGGATTCATTGAGGCTCACTCTAGTAGATGACTTGGCAGAGGCATCAAAGACAGGTCTCAACTTCGTGGTGGTTGAACTGTCCTTGAAAACCCCATGCACAGGTAGGAAGAAGTGTGGAATATTGGCTATCTGGGTCGGCGGGATGATCTCGGCATGGTCGAGGGTGACATACTCCACGAGAGCACCTTGGAAATCTAAGAGCTTGTCCTTCTTCTTGAGGGTATTTTCGTTAGATAGAAGTCTCTTCAGGGCTAGGGGTCAAGTCTTACCTAGTTGGACAGCTGAGGATTTCCGTGGCAGTTTGACCATGAATCTTCATTCAGTCCGGGAGTAGGAGGAAAGGAAGTCAGCCACTACAGGGTCATGGTTTGGAGTTGGGTTAGAAGTGGGGATCTGGTCAAGTTGACGGGAGAGCTCCTTGTCAAGATTGTCTTCTTCAGCTGTCGTGTTGAGAACGTTGACAGGTGACCTTCCGTAGAGTGTTCCAGCGATAGACCAGCCAAACTGGTTTTTATGATCTTGATACCCTCAATCATGATGTAACCATCATAGACACACGACTTGTGGCCTTCCATATCTTCTCTTTAGTCGCTCTAGGAGCTGGCTGAGGTCCTACTTCTCTGGCGCGTTGTCCACGATGTCCTTGACATCTTTGGGAAGAATGGAATTGGAGAGGAAACATTTCTTATTGAGTTCAGAGAACCCAACAGCTCTGGTGGTAACTTTCTCCACTGGAGAATATCCCCATCAAACTTGGGCAGTTCTACATTGATTGGTACAGCTCTGGCCACAATTGGTGTTGTAGTGGAGGTGGAGGCTGAATCCATTGGAGTGAAGGTAGTGAGACGTCTGTCGATTTGCGTCCTGTAGTATTGGGCTCTTTTCCATAAGGTCGTGAAGACGTCAGCCAGTTCCTGGTTGTCTTTGAAGTTAATGGCTTGAGTCTGGGTGGCATTGATTCGTTTGGCGAAATCCTTGACGTCTGCCTGGTAGAAAGCAGTAGTGCAGTCGAACGGTTTGTCCAAGAAGTCTGCTTCTCTGATGAGTCCTTGAACTTCTTCCCAACAACAGAGAAGTCTGAGGATATCTCGACATTCCTTGAGGATGCTGTCGTTGATTTCATCTCGGCTGGTGTGTTCCTCGTATTCATGGCCTTCAAGGGAGAGATCACCGTCAATGAGCTCCTCGATCTGATCTTGGAGATCTTGGTGTTTCTCAATATCAGCCTTGATGAGAATCTTAAGATGTTCGACATCGGACTTGCGGCTCTCGGCTAGAGGAACTGTTCTGAGGTTATCGATTCTCTTGTGGAGGCGGGTCAGGCTACTGCGGCGAGTAGCGTGTTTGCGTTGAAGAGACTCTAGAGCCTTGGTGACCGAGACAGGGTCTGCTTCTTTGCCTTCAGGATCCATACTTGTAAGGGAAAAAATAGAAAGGTGTTGAAAAATCAAGTTGAGGTGAGCAAATCTGGGACGACCTTTCCGGAGATTGGCAAAGGTGAGCTAAGCTTTACAAAGACTTGGTAGGAGCAATCAAAGGACGGTGGAGAGGTAGGAGCCACAAAGGTCAGTGGACAGATTGATAGGTTTGAGGTTGACTTTGGCGGGGCTTCAATCGAGTGGCAAATGGCAAGGAGAGGAGTTACACCAGAGCGACTAAAGAGAGAAGAGCCTCAGTCAGGTGGTGGAGCAGTTGGAAGTAGCTAATAGGTTGCCAGAAAAAGCTAAGTATGCTTATCCGGCTCGAAGAACCATGAAAAGGACTCTAACAAATGGTTGGTATAGCCCTGCTGATGGTCACTTCTTTACCCAGCTTAGCTAAGTCGAAGGACCAGACTGCCTATTTACTATTGTGCCATGAAATATGTTTTGCGCAGCCGATGGCAACCGAGCTATCAGCCTTGCAAAGACACTCACAAAAATGTGCACTCCTTTGAAAGTGTAATGGTCAAGGTTAGCACTGATAGGCAACAAAAAAATACTACAATTGAACCAGCTTAAATAAAAGGGACCACTGACAGGAAGTCAGTGGTCTTGGAAATGAATATCATTAATGGTGGGTAAAGGGTTGTTAAGTTAAGTTAATGAACAATACATGGTGAATGACTAAGCTAGCAGTTTATTGTTCTTTGGCTAGGGCCAGCCTGTGCCAGTTGTCCAGGAAAGTCCTGGACAATATATATATATATATATATATATATATGTGTGTGTGTGTGTGTGTGTGTGTGCGTGTGTGTGTGTGTGTGTGCTTATTTATATGATATGTGTGACCTTTTTATTGCCTGCTCCTCTCATTACATAAGTTGGTAAAGCATCTTGATAAACCAACAAAGTAATGAACCGGTCTATTCAGTAATTAGTTGTGGGCCTTAAAACCAGCAATAATTACAGCTCATAGTTATTTATCACTTTAAAGCAGGCTAGCTCGCTCGCCATTTGTGCTTAAGCACACCACTAGTTCTATTTGTTGTTAGTAATTGTGTTGTGTCTATATATCCAACTTACCCAGATAAATAAGGTAAACATATTATAGGTTCGAATCCTATCATTGCTTCTCTTTTTCATGGTGCATGCTAAATATTAGCAAGTAGCACCAAGAGACATTCCAGCTAAAATTACTGCATATAGTATTATTGTACTTATTTGAACAAAGTTTTTGACTTTTCAGTCATTCTCTGCTGACAAATTATAGTAGTAGCAAATTAATTTTCTCTGTTCTAAAATCTAGTATAATATATTATGTTTAATAAGATTAATCTGTGGTTTTGTATGCTTAATTATTAAAACTCAACTTGTGAATTTGTATGTTTAATAACTTGTGAAGTAGTTGTATTGCTTTTCCTTGTTTGCCTTCTACCGCATTATATAATTGGTACATGATTTTAGAGCCTAACATGTATAGTTTAATACACCTATACAATATCACGCTTGTTTTAACGGAAATGGGGCTTCCCGGCTATGCACATTAGCTCAGCTATAGCTGACACTAATAAGATTCCTAATAAGCACTCATTATGTCTAGCAATGTGGCTGTGAAATTACTCACTATTTTTACTTCATTAGCTCATTACCACAATAGCAATGATAGGAAAGACTGTGAATAATTATATCTAATAATATTTACATACACTAACCAATAATGGGTCTTCATATCCTCTGGGACACAATTGCATTTTTGTATCTAACATAGTGTGTTGGAATAACCAGTCTTTCAGAACAAACTCGCACATAGCGAACTCACACACAAACTTACACATTCACTCAGTTGCATACATTTCCATTCACTTCAATAATTGTAATTTGACACTAATGCATTTATGTTATGCATTGTTATTTCCCTTCACTCCCTTGTCCCTCTATACACCACCTAATGTTCTGGACCATTCATGCCACATTTAGACAGTTTAATATATACCTGGCCATCTGCACTTCTGTTACTCAGTTCTGGTGATAGCATTGAAACATACGGTAAGTGCTGTGTCCAACAACCCCTGTAAGGCCCAATAATCTGAGGCTAGGACCTACATCAGCCTGCCAGAACTCTGGTGGCAGCTTCATTCTACCCATCTCTGGTCAACCACTCAGTAAACCTACCACACATAGCTCACATGTTATACTTAAGTATATGCCATGCTCTACTAGTATGAGCATTTAAACTAAGTGAATGTCCTCTACATGGCTTGAGTATACACATAATACAAAATATGACTTACAACAAAGAGTTTTATATATAAATTGATTTTGATAGCACGACAATACAAAGCTAATTTGTAAAACAAGGAGTAACCATTACTTATCATTAGACATTGCACTAACTCATTTAAAGATGTAGCAATGCATTGAAAATCATTATTTACTTTACATTTTTAGTCAGAAAATTTTATACACTTTCTGCCTTTGCCAATTATAACTAGAGCACTAAAGTGCAAACCCTCAGCGCTAGTTAGCTAGTATGATTAAGAAAATAATAACAAAGGAAATGTGTAGAAACAAAAAAAGAAAGTGAAGTGGCATGAAAAGAGGCAGGATAGAGAAAAAGACAATGAAGAGGGACAAAAGAAAGAGGAATGAATGAAAAAAGGTAGGAGAAGAAAGAAAGAAAAATAGTACACGAAAAAGAAAGGAAAAGGTAGGAAAGGAATAAAAACAGTAGGAAGAAAGAGGAAAATAAAGAAAAATAAGGCAAGAAGACAAAAGGGAAAAGAAAAAAAAACAGGTTGAAAAAAAAAAAGATGAAAAAAAAAAATAGCGCCGATGAGGATTTGAACCAGAGACTTCTAGGTTAGCTACTTGCTCACTCAACAACTACACAACGCAACACCGCACACTGAATGTATGTAATTGTTAGCTATTTAAAAGTGATTTGCAACCTGCAAGCTGGCTCACGTGACAAGCAAGTTATTTTAAGGGGCGGTTCCCGCTGTAAGCCTACGATCGCACGGCTCTGGAAAGACTCGCTTTTTGCTGGAAAATGAAGTCCAAAATCAAAATTCTGGCACATTAAAGGAACTTACTTCATGAAATACTGCTGTTTGATGCCGCTTTCAGAGCCTGGCTGGTTCCTACCTTCCAGAAGTGCTTGTTGACAGACAGAGTGACAGAATGAATGACACAAGGACTACTGTAACCCTCTTGCGCATGCGCGCTGAGGGTTAATGACTTCAGAGGAATTAAAAGAAAACATACTTATACTCATGCAGCTGGCTCCAGCATCTTCATTATGATCGCAGTTGTGAACTCCAATTGCGTTAGCAGTGCAGCTGATGAGGCTTCTCTCATTCCCAAAACACCAGACATCATCCAGCAAAATAGGGCCAGTGCCATCAGTGAATCCTGAGAATATGGCAACAGCTCCTACAAGAACATATTATTTTTTTATGAATACCATATGATAACAATGTGCCAACTAGATTCCAATTCAAGGTTTATATTATTATATAAGACTAGTCATTGCATCAAGATACAAGCCTAATAGTTTCTAAGTAAATATCACAGACAGAGTAGTTCAAATACATTCGGAGTGAGATAATACTTGCATTATTTCTTTTAGTACTTGATCACACATGCGCCTCAAAATATTAATGAGAATCGCAAATTGTGATCTAAACAATTATTGATTATGTATATGTACTAGTAGTAATTTTGATAAGTTTTGTTGCTTGAGATATGTTTAAGTGTTGTACAGCATTTAGTTCCACAGAATTATCTGTTACCTTTTAATGTGCTAGATAATGCCATTTATGGTAAATGAATTTAGCTCACTCAGGTAAATCCTATGTTTCCTTTCTTCTCAATAAAAAATAATTCATTATTATTAGGAATTCAATGTGTAAAAAAATTACCATCATGTCTAGACTGTATTCAACACTTTCATGGCTTATTCATAGTGTATATTTTCCCAATATAAACCCAATACAATTTTAATTATACTGTTAGCAGTTGTTGGGGTAACATATCCGCTAACGAACAGATATGTACTTATGGGTACAGAGAGCACATATTTCAACAAGATTACCAACTAAATAGTTCTGCAAAATCTAAACATGTGTCACAGAACATATCATACTGTATAGACATACTTATTATACGTTTATATTGATTTTTTACCTTGAGAGCTAAAACCCAATTGTCTGCAGGCCACTTGAGCATCCACATTACCCCAAAAGTCATCACAAACTGTACCCCAGACGTTGTTGTGGCAAATCTCAACACGCCCACTACTTGAGTTTCCTCCAGCAAGTCTAATGTCTCCTTGGGTGCTGCAAGTTGCTATGGCTATTACACAAGATACATAAGTAATAAATGGATAAAAAAAACATAATTATTATTAGTTAACCAATCACATACAAAATCAACAACAATAGTAATTGTTCAAGCCGAATGAGGAAAAAAGTCCTACACAAACTATTTCATTTAGTCCTACACAAACTATTTCATTTTAGTCTTTACCTTTGCACTTGCGCCTTGTACTCGGCATTAAACATCGATATTCGGCAATCGTCGATGTTCAAGTCCGTTATCCGTTATGTTTTTTAGTTATTTTTTTGGTCATTCTTATATTTATATCTTTGTGGTCAGTTACTCGCTGTATTACATGAACTATTCTTTATTACTTTAATTAATAACCATACTTGGTGAACTATTCTCTCATTGGCATTCTACCGTCGCTACATCATTTGGTCTTTCGAGCCGGATACTCCGTGGAATCTAGCTACGGAGATCCAGTAACCTTCCTTTCTACTCAGTCCAATACTTTGGTTCTACCTCTCCAATACTTTGGAATTTCTTCTCTACTACACTTTTCTAAAGTTTCTATAGTTACCTATCCCATTTGTTACAGTTGTCAAGGACTACAAACGTGCCATAGCTTCCGCTAAGGGCAACGTAACCAAAGTCGTCCAGCAAGAATCCTTAGATCCTAAAACTGTACTGTTTCCATCTTTGGATCGTCTTCTGGTTCGTCTCACGAATGCAGAGGACCCCATGTCTGGATGTGAACCATTTTAAGGTGGCCAGGAAATCTTCTCTGGACAAGAGAGCACAAACATCAAGATGAACACATTTCGTGAACATATAAACAAATATGACAACATAGCATTTAATCAACACAGGCTTCCTTGTGTAGGGAGAGATCACCGTCAATGAGCTCCTCGATCTGATCTTGGAGATCTTGGTGTTTCTCGATATCAGCCTTGATGAGAATCTTAAGATGTTCGACATCGGACTTGCGGCTCTCGGCTAGAGGAACTGTTCTGAGGTTATCGACTTTCTTGTGGAGGCGAGTCAGGCTACCGTGGCGAGTAGCGTGTTTGCGTTGAGACTCTAGAGCCTTGGTGACTCAGACAGGGTCTGCTTCTTTGACTTCAGGTGTGGGGGAAAAATTGAAAGGCGTTGAAAAATCTAGTTGAGGTTGGCAAATCTGGGACGACCTTTCCGGAGATAGGCGTAGGTGAGTTAAGCTTTACAAACACTTGGTAGGAGCAATCAAAGGACGGTGGAGAGGTAGGAGTCTCGAAGGTCAGTTGACAGATTGATAGGTGGAGGTTGACTTTGGCGGGGCTTCAATCGAGTGGCAAATGGTAGAGCGACTATGGGAAGAAGAGCCTCAGTCAGGTGGTGGAGCAGTTGGAGGTAGCTAATAGGTTGCCAGAAAAAGCGAAGTATGCTCGAAGAACCATGACAAGGACTCTAACAAATGGTAGGTATAGCCCTGCTGTGGGTCACTTCTTTACCCAGCTTAGCTAAGTCGAAGGACCAGACTGCCTATTTAGTATTGTGCCATGAAATATGTTTTGCGCAGCCGATGTCTTTCAGCCCTGCAAAGACACTCGCAAAAATGCGCACTCCTTTGACAGTGTAATGGTCAAGGTTAGCACTGATAGGCAACAAAAAATACAACAATTGAACCAGCTTAAATAATAGGGATCACTGACGGGAAGTCAGTGGTCTTGGAAATGAATATCATTAATGGTGGGTAAAGGGTTATTAAGTTAAGTTAATGAACAATACATGGTGAATGACTAAGCTAGCAGTTTATTGTTCTTTGGCCAGGGCCAGCCTGTGCCAGTTGTCCAGGAGAGTCCTGGACTATATATATATATATATGTGTGTGTGTGTGTGCTTATTTATATGATGTGTGACCTTTTTATCGCCTGCTCCTATCACTACATAAGTTGGTAAAGCATCTTGATGAACCAACAAAGTAAGGAACCGGTCTATGATTCAGTAATTAGTTGTGAGCCTTGAATACCAGCAATAATTACAGCTCATAGTTATTTATCACTTTAAAGCAGGCTAGCTTGCTTGCCATTTGTGCTTAAGCACACCACTAGTTCTATTTGTTGTTAGTAATTATTGTATTGTGTCTTTATATCCAACTTACCCAGATAAATAAGGTAAACATAATTATAGGTTCGAATCCTATCATTGCTTCTTTTTTTCATGGTGCATGCTAAATATTAGCAAGTAGCACCAAGAGACATTCCAGCTAAAATTACTGCATATAGTATTATTGTACTTATTTGAACAAAGTTTTTGACTTTTCAGCCATTCTCGGCTGAAAAAATTATAATAATAGCAAATTTTCTCTGTTCTAAAATCTGTTATAATATAATATGTTTAATAAGATTAATCTGTGGTTTTGTATGCTTAATTAAAACTCAACTTGTGAATTTGTATGTTTAATAACTTGTGAAGTAGTTGTGTTGCTTTTCCTTGTTCGTCTTCTACCGCATTATATAATTGGTACATGATTCTAGAGCCTAACATGTATAGCTTAATACACATTAATACAATATCACGCTTGTTTTAACGGAAATGGGGCTTCCTAGCTATGCACCTTAACTCAGCTATAGCTGACACTAATAAGATTCCTAATTAGCACTAATTATGTCTAGCAATGTGACTAGTGTGAAATTACCCACTATTTTTTACTGCATTCGCTCATTACCGTAATAGAAATGATAGGAAAGAGAGTGAATATATCTAATAATGTTTACATACTAACCAATAATGGGTCTTCATATCCTCTGGGACACAATTGCATTTTGTATCTAACATAGTGTGTTGGAATAACCATACCTTCAGAACCAACTCGCACATAACGAACTCATACACAAACTTACACATTTACTCAGTTGCATACATTTCCATTCACTTCAATAATTGTAATTTGAAACCGATGCATTTATGCTATACATTATGTTATTTCACTTCACTCCCTTTTCCCTATATACACCACCTAATGTTCTGGAGTGGCAACAGATAAGTATAAATTCTTCCCTAGCAACCAGACTTAATTAACCGCGTGGGAGGTGTGTGGGAAATGTGCGAGCACCCTTAATACACATTAATACAATATCACGCTTGTTTTAACGGAAAAGGGACTTCCTAGCTATGCACCTTAGCTCAGCTATAGCTGACACTAATAAGATTCCTAATTAGCACTCATTATGTCTAGCAATGTGGCTGTGTGAAATTACCCACTAGCTATATTTACTACATTAGCTCATTACCACAATAGCAATGATAGGAAAGAGAGTGAATAATTATATTATCTAATAATGTTTACATACTAACCAATAATGGGTCTTCATATCCTCTGGGACACAAACAGAACCAACTCGCACATAACAAAGTCACACACAAACTTACACATTCACTCAGTTGCATACATTTCCATTCACTGTAATTTGACACTAATACATTAATTATGTTATGCATTATGTTATTTCACTTCACTCCCTTTTCCCTATATACACCACCTAATGTTCTAGACCATTCATGCCAAATTTAGACAGTTTAATATATACCTGGCCGTTTGCACTTCTGTTACTCAAGAGTAACAACAATCATGTACAACACTTCATGGCACTCATTTCCAAAGACTCATTACTTAACAGATAGGTAACAGGATCTGATCATCTTTATGAATCATTCACTGCTCTTGAAAGAATCTACAAAATCTTAAACCATAAACCTTACACGCAATCTACTTCACAGACCCATGGGACCGTGGGATGAGATGGACAGTAAATATTCATGTGTCAGTGAGAGGGACAGGTGGACATTCCATGGAATGTCCCACGATTCCATGGAATGTCCCACAATCCCATGGGACCGTAGGTGGGATGGACAGTAGGACACATGAATCTGTAGAGGAGGAACAGGTGAACATCCCGTGGAAAGTCCCATGGGACGTGGGATGGGATGGACATTTTCCGGCATTTCTGGACAGCCCTCGGGGAGCCAGCTAAAACAAAGCCAGATTCCTACTTAACGACCATTTAAATAGTTACTTCTTGTAAGCGTTACATCTACAGATTTTTTGAAATGGTCAAATGTTCATGTTTTGGTGGGGGTTATAGTAGCACCTTGGTTCTAACTTAGAAACAACAAAAGTAACAATAACCACATCACCTGCAATAAGAGTAACAACAATCATGTACAACACTTCATGGCACTCATTTCCAAAGACTCATTACTTAACAGATAGGTAACAGGATCTGATCACCTTTATGAATCATTCACTGCTCTTGAAAGAATCTACAAAATCTTAAACCATAAAGCCGTTTTCTTAAATAATGCCAGGTTTAGGTACTCAGTCTAGTTAGTTGTTGTAGACAGTGCACAGAGCTTAGATAAGTGATGACTTCAATGTGTTTGCTAAACTTTCCAGCTATTATAGAAATGTATAATTGTTAGCTACGTTCTGCTGATGTGGGTTTTGGAATCACCACATCCTAAAATACCGTCTTAGCCTAGTTGAATCCCAACTACTAGCTACATACATGGACCAACCGATAAATTGGTAACTGGTATCAGTGCGTCTCATGACGTTGTCATTAGAAAAAAAAATTATAGCTATAAGTCCTAAACTGCCAACAACAAACAGATACTCACCTTCACAAACTTGAACTGTATAAATAGACAACGCCAGGGTTGAAGTTATTAGAAAATAATAGCCTAGTGTTGCCATTGTAGTCTCTAACCTCACCCAGTGTAGAGATTAAAATTCAAAATCTTCGTTGTGTTTCTGCTGATGTATCTAATTTATACATCCCGACTCCTACCGGATGAAAAAAACATTACGTTCAGCAATAATGACGATTCCGGTATGACAGGAAATTTTGGTCCGGAAGCTTTTGAGCAATACGGACCATATCACCGAATATATTTGTGGGTTCAGCCTCCCAGAAGGAGGACAAAAAGAAGAAGAAAAAGAGTGAAGGAGAACAGAGAACAAATTAGTTAGAGATTATATTGTATTGTTTAGTTGTGTTTTGTAGGTATATTTGTTTGTGTTAAACTTGGGTATGGGTCGATGAATACTATAAAAACTGCCTGACGCATGCCCGGGTTGCCTTTTTACTCGTTCAATTCTTGGCTTAAAACCTAGGGGATCCTTGTTCTGGGAGGAATTAGTGAGGAGCCTAGCTAACTCTTCACGTCCAGTTAAGATCTCCGAGGTACATGTACGAGGAAAGAGTGGTGGCAGCGTAACTATACTTAAGAGCCCTGGAGTAGTCCCGAGCTTAATCGCCTACGGAGCTAACCAGACGACCTCACCCCTCCCCACAATATTACTAGTGATGTGCTTGAGCACAAATGGTGAGCGAGCCTAAAGACTATACTATTTTTATATGAATGATTTGACTTCTAACACTGAAGCTACTGAAAATAAGGTCCAGTTTTTTAATTTAGCATACAGGGTAAAGGGATTTCAGTGCCATAGTAACAACTCTCTGCAACTGCTTGGAAGGAAAAAAACAACAACAAAACAATACACGTTTTTTATAACTTTTCTTTGTGATATTCTTTAGCTAAGTAGTGGTTGTAACACACAATGCTGCTTTGACACAACTGGACATGAACCTACACAGACTTACCTTCCCAGTTGTCTAGTGGACAATGTATTTTCAAGTAAATACTGTTGCGCACGGCTTATAACCATGACAAAGAGCCATTGACTTACCACCGCCACTAACTCGAATAGAAATGGAAGTCCCTTAAGTTTTCAAGATTGAACTGCACCCGCAAACGAATTCAAAACGGTAAAAAATTCAATTTCTAGGGTGATACGGGTACTGATCGATAAACCAGAGGATTCTGCTTAGTGCAATTTGGGACGGGGTCGACCACCGAACTAACACAAAAACGCGAGGGTCAAAGTACAAAATGACATACGTACGTTCATACATATGTGAGGGGCTCTGCGAAAACCAGGTGTTTCCCTAAAAATTCAAAATTGAGATTTAGGCATTTTCAGAAAAATCATACTTTCTGTTTTAAAACAGTAGCATCTTTTTGCTCTTCTTGGAGCCTCATCTTTTTTTCTTTTTTTCTTTTTTATGACTCCTCATCAGTTCGTCTTCTGCTATTTGGACAATTTCAACCTCCTTAGCGCTTTGCTTCCGACTGATCATTCTTACTGCATTAAAAAATATCCTGCAGTATAATGTTTCATGCTCTATAGATAAATTATGGAGGAACTTCGTAACACTCTCAGGAGCGTTAGTGGAGAAGGGTTCACACATACACCAACGGGAAAGAAAAAAAAGATAGCTACAAAAACGCTTGTGGCTATTTTAGAGATAGCGGATGCGTAGCTCTATCGTTAAGTCATTAGTAGGTTATCTTTGCTAGCTTCCGCTCACTTTGCTGAAGTGGCATTCTGTTCCTTCCCTGACAAATAGTGCTTTCAGATTTGATGTGCCCTTCCAGAATTGGTCCTTTCCTGGTGTAGTATATTTTCCTAGTTTTTTCTTGCATTGCATGGTGTAGCTAAGTGATGAAAGCCTGTTATCTCTACATTTTCTTGCTATTATTTTAACCTGCATTAATTAGCTTACTTGCAATATGGAGCTACCTATTTTTATTCTCTTATACGCAATTGTTCAAGGTTTTACATAATAGCTACAAGCCCTGAAAATTTACATCAAAGGTGGTTGCAAAAGTGTGACCGGTTTTTGGGAAAATCGGCCTAAACGCGGCATCTAAAGTTTTCTAATTTATTCTACCAGTAGGCTGCAGGGGGCCTTGGGATGCCGTCCTCCTAATTTGGAAGCTGTAGCACAGACCGCCTTCGCCCTACGCACTACAACACTTCAGTATTTTTGCTAAACTGATTATTGCTGATTTCGAAAAAACGCCAGGTAAAGGCGTTGCTAAGGTCAAGGGGCGTGCCTTGTGTCAGTATACTATTACTGCGTGTCTCCAAAAGAAGTCTAAAAGGCAATGCAGGGCTCCTTAAGAAACTATGATGGCGAGAATTGCGTGAGTACGTGAATTATGTAGAGTAGTTAAGTGAATTAGTTAGCTACAGTTTTTTCCCGGCTGTTAGTGAAAAGCCCGCCAATAATTTCTTAGCAACTCTCCGTACACGAGTCCAACCGGCTAGTGTTTCTAGCCTCCTAGTGTGAGTTCTAGAGCACGCCAGAGCTTACAACTGCGTCATAAGCTAGAGCTAACTGGTGTCTATCCATTTCTGCCATAAATTTTTTTTCGAAAAAAATCGACCCATAAGGCTTTACCGGGATACTGAAAAAAATTGTTTGCCACGTTTAGGCCGATTTTCCCAAAACCAGTCCCAAGTCTGCTACATTGAAAACAACTGGACTATGATAAGTAGTCCTGGTGGGGGGTACGTTCATGCAAATCATTAAATCATTCTAAGTTTGCTAGCTATGTTGAATCACAGATGATCTGTTAGAATAAGCTATCTAGTGAACTAGTATTGTACATTTAGATCTATTTCTACTTAATTACTATTGTCTTAAGAAACTTCATTTACAATCAAAAAGGATTGGCTATAATATGCAATAGATGAATAATAATAATGCCAAAAAATAATTTAGTAATTTTTTTTATCCATTTGAGTATCAATAGCTACTAAATAATAATATGCCAAAACATAATAATGTTGTTGATATTATATTTGAGCCTCAATACTTAATAGTATGGCACTGCAGAACATATATCCGCACATATTAGCTCACTGCATCATTCAGACTACTGAATAAAGCATAATACCCTTCCATTTATTTTTGAAAAAAAAGGCTGAAATGGTTGCATGTTGTCTACCCACACTATGAAGAGTCTTCAAATTTCACAAAAAAATTTGTATGACAAAAACTCACCAGCCTTCTTACGGACAGATAAGTTTACTTGTTCCACAGAGTTAATATATATCTTGTTCAAGATAAGGGTCATTTGTGATGGTGGAAGGGTATGTTTAGAAAATGTCATGCATGTATGAAGGGCTGTCAATGAAGACAATGGAAGGCAAGGAGTTTGTGGGAAAACACCATTGAAAGGATTCTTGTATCTTGTTGCAGTACACATTGCATCATAAGTCAACAATCTGCAACTGAGGTCTCACGTACCCCATAAACAGATAAACTAGTGGTGTGCTTGAGCACAAATGGCGAGCGAGCCTGATAGTTAGGTAACATAAAATGTTACTATTTTTAGCTTACTTCATGCAAACACTATAATAGCAGTTATGACATTTGATTTCAGCAAACAAATACAAAATAATACTATTTTTATATGAATGATTTAACACTGAAGCTACTGAAAATAAGGTCCAGTTTTTAAATTTCGCATACAAGGTAAAGGGACTTCAGTGCCATAGTAACAACTCTCAATTGAAGGGAAAAAACAACAACAAAACAATACACGTTATTTAAAAGTTTTCTTTGTAATATTCTTTAGCTAAGTAGTGGTTGTAACACACAATGCTTTGACACAACTGGACATGCACCTACACAGACTTACCTTCGCAGTAGTATAGTGGACAATGTATTTTAAAGTAAATACTGTAGCACGGCTTATAACAATGACAAAGAGCGCATTTACTTACCACCGCCACTAACTCGAATAGAAATTGGAAGGCCCTAAGTAAGTTTGCACGTTTTAAACTGCACCCGCAAAAGATTCAAAACGGTAAACAATTCCATTTCTAGGGTGATAGGGTACTGATCGATAAACAGAGGATTGCTGTTTAGTTGAAGTTTGGGACCGGGGCGACCACCGAACACACAAAACGCGAGGGTCAAAGTACAAAATGCCTTACGTACGTAAAAACCTATATAAACAGTGGTGTGCCTTGAGCACAAATGGCAGAGCGAGCATAAAAGACTAGACTTATTTAAAACTAGACTATTTTTAAATTGACTTCTAACACTGAAGCTACTGAAAATAAGGTCCAGTTTTTAAATTAGCATACAGGTAAAGCGGTTTCCAGTGTCCATAGTAACAACTCTCTGCAACTGCTTGAATTGAAGGAACAAACAACAACAACAAAACAATACACGTTATTTAAAAGTTTTCTTTGTGATATTCTTTAGCTAAGTAGTGGTTGTAACACACAATGCTTTGACACAGCTGGACATGCACCTACACAGACTTACCTTCGCAGTAGTCTAGTGGACAATGTATTTTCAGGTAAATACTGTGCCACGGCTTATAACCATGACAAAGAGCGCATTGACTTACCACCGCCACTAACTCGAATAGAAATGGAAGTCCCTTAAGTTGTCAAGTTTTAACTGCACCCGCAAAAGAATTCAAAACGGTAAACAATTCAATTTCTAGGGTGGTACGGGTACTGATCGATAATATTTCCCAGCATGAGTTTCCAAATGACCACTAAATGTAACACATGAGTATTGTCGTCAATAATAATACTGTAATTTTAATACTATAATATATTGTTAGTCGTCTTTTTATTAATTTTAAATTTCTAGAATTGAACAATACTTCACATATCAGTGGAACATGAAGATAAGAAAATTGTGGACAAAAATATTTCTGGCAATGTAATTATTTATCCAGACCAACACTATACTTGATACATAGTACAATTAGTCCTAACTACATTATTGAAAGTGAAGATTTTTTAAGAGGAATAAATTATTAAGGCTGTTGGTAGAATTTTCTAGATAGTGTAGTGTTGATTATCTGAGTAGCCTAGTTCATAGTAGCCTATGGAGAAATAATAGATGTATTATTTGATGATCCTTCACCATGTATCACTTAACAGCTTTTATGCAGTATCACTTTACCATTTTGTACCCACAAGTCCTGCGGAGTCAAAAGAGTGTGAAAGTTCTTTGAGTTTATAGAGTATAGTTTATAAATTTTAATTTATGGAACAAACTTCCTTGTTATTACATCACTTGAGTGGTGGCAAGCTCAATACCTGGAAAAATAAGCCGAAGCATTTGTTCAGATTAGACTTCTCAAAGCATTATTTGTTGGGAGTGACAGTTGCTTACAACCACACCCTTAAAACTGACCTTGTCAATCCATTCTAATATTGCTTTGCCAACAATTAGCAATAAAAGACAATGTGAGAATGACTGCATGAAGCTTGAACATAAAAAAGCTATTGCTGCCATTATAGGAAATGTGTTATATCTCAGGCTTTTAGTAAGCAAAATAAGGTAAAAAAAGCTTATGCTGAAATTTCTTCAAAAGTTATCAAAATACTGAAAATTATATCGTTATAGCTATTACTTATTTATTATTATTATAACAATATTATAGTATTATAACCAACAAAATTGAAGCAGAAGTAAAGTACTAACCACATCAGAGGCTTCAGAGAACTTCTGATCAAGCAGGCTCTCTATGGCTAGCCATTAAACTGGCAAGTTCTCATGTATCTCATTACCAGATTTGAAGTAGTTCTTGTTGTCTGATGCCTTAACAGCCAAGCCAAAGTCTGCAACTTTTAAAACAAATTTCATGTCCATCCTACAATTATATTACATGGACATATCTCAATATACTTATTATATATATATATTTTTTTTAAATTAAACATTTGTTACTTACATACAGTTCCTGGCAGCTAAGTCTCTATGTATAATCTGCTTGCTGCTCAAGTAATCCATTCCTTTGGCAATTTGTAGACACATGCCTAGCAACTTCACAATTGCTGTATCCTAGAAGATATTACTTTGGTAAACAATACAATTATTAACATGATAATTAAAATTCATTTTAAGTGAAATTTATTTTCATATTCATAATAAATTAATTTATAGAAGTTCAATTTAGAGACCCTAGTGCTACTGGTGAAAAAAATTTTTGCATTAAAGTGACCATGCTAAGGCTTGAGGTATTCTAGATGTTGAAAGAATTACATAATATAATTAATTTTTGCAAATCTGAACCTCATTCTGAAACCTCACTAATCCAAAGCTCACTGATCAAAAACATCACTAATCCAAAACCTCACTAATCCAAAACACGCTAATCCAAAATTTCACTAATCCAAAAACCTCAATAATCCAAAACCTCACTGATCAAAAACATCACTAATCTAAAACCTCACTAATCCAAAACACGCTAATCAAAATTTTCGCTAATCAAAAATTTCGCTAATCCAATACCTCACTAATATAGAACCTCACTAAGTCAAAACCTCACTAATAAAAAAATTCATTAAATCCAAAACCTCGCTTGTCGGAACATAATGGAACATTTAAGAACAAAAAGAAGGAGCATCAATGGGGTCTCCTTTATCACTAATTCTAGCTAACATCTACATGGAGAGACTGGAAGAAGAAGCCATCAAAAACTTTCCTCTCAAACCATCTCTTTGGTGCAGATATGTAGACGATGTTTTTGCCTTACGGCCACATGACAATGAATTCATCCAAGACTTCAAACTCCATCTAAACAAACAAAATAAACACATCCAATTTACAACAGAAGAAGAAAATGAAAACAAAATAGCATTTCTAGATGTACAGATTGAAAGAAAACATAACAAATTCATCACCTCAATCTTCAGAAAGAAGACTCATGCAGACAAATACTTAAACTATAAATCAAACCACCATCCAAGAATTTTGTCTGGAGTTGTCAAGTGCTTAACAGATCGAGCAAAGAAATTATGCCATCCATCTGAAATTGCACAGGAGCTGAAACATTTAAAAGAAGTCTTCCTAGCAAATGGTTACCCAGAACAAACAATAAATAGCAACATCAAATCCAAAAGGAATTCAACCAGAAATAATTCAACCAATGCACAAGATGAAACCATCAAATATTTGGTAATACCATATATCAAAGGGATTAGTGAAAAAATTGAACATGTATGCCGTCCCTTGAACATAAATAAGGTTTTTACATCAACACCAACCCTCAAGAAACATCTAATGAAGGTAAAAACACCCAGAGAAAAATCGAAAATCAAAGGGAGTAGTTTATGAAATCCCGTGTATGGACTGCAGTATGGTATATGTAGGGGAAACAGGACGTACACTAGACAATCGTTTAAAGGAACACCAAAATGCAGTAAAAAGGCATGATGAGTAAACATAAAGTAAATTGGTTGGAGGCCAAAGTGAACGAGAGAGTTGAGAACTACACCAGAAGAAGGATTACTGAGGCAGTAGTGATCCAAAGCCAGCCATCAACATCTAACTTGGACAATGGCCTGGAGTTAAATCCAACATGGCAACCAATTATAGCGTCACTATAACTAGTGCATCCTCAGGGTCTTTGCATTTTATTGAACTGGTTTTTTGTCATTGTTAGTATTGTGTTTTTTGTCAACTGATGAAGACCTACGGGTCGAAACGTTTTGACTATTTATAGTTATATCTACAACGAAAGCTAATAAATAAACTACCAGAAACCATTCCTATACACTATCCCTGGTATTGATTAGACGGGAGCTACAATAACGTAAAAGGTAGCTGACAAGGATGGTTGCAATCATCTTGTAGAAATTACAAAGGTAAGTAAGATAAATTAGATAGAAATAGTTTCCTTAAAATTCCAACAAACAAGTGAAGAACAATATACTACATGAAAACTCATAAATTACAATACTTATAAAATATCACAGTTTTTCCATCAAACTATCTCATTAATCTGAGCATAATCTTGTTGAATAATGTTCAACTTAGTGTGGTTTTTTAATAAGTTTGATTAATATTAGCTTAAAACATCTACTTGGTATGTCTAATACATAAACTTAATGAACTAACGGATATGTGACTGTCATTGATTTCATCAGGGGGCAATAAATATTTCTTCCTGTTCTCTTCTTTCCTCAGATAGACATCCAAACTTCCATTCGACATGAATGGCATTACAATGCATGGAGATTGGTTCCGGTCTATTGCTACTGCTTTCAATGTTACTATGTTAGGATGAGAAAAATCTTTCATTTTTAAAACTTCATCAATAACTCGTTGAATCTCAGAAATCCCAGAAAAACCTAAAATTACAAATTAAATGTTTTGATTGTTAATTAAAACAATACATCATTAGTACACACTTACCTTTGAGAATTTTTACTGCAACAACTTCACCTCTCAGTTTTGCTTTGTACACACTGCCAAATTCTCCTGTGAACATAATAATCATTAAAATGTGTGTACTGTATGAAACAACAAAAATTCAATTAGCTGAACTATTCAGAAAATGGAACATAAAAGTACTCTTGCAATGCTGACCCTTTACCTAATTCCCTCTAAATAGGTTAAGGGGTCTGGTTTGCAAGACACAGCACAAGTATAGAGGAGTTACTCTTAAAGATAAATATATATATATATATATTAATACTATCTTAAAGTGTGATAATATCACAGCAGTGGAAAACTGAAGTGGCGATTTGATAGTTCCTGGTGATCGCTCCACGATTTCAACACACTTCATACACTAGGCAATATGGATCTGAGAATTTTGGGCAATGCCAGTTAGCAATGGAAAAAAGTGTTTGTACTGAAGTATGACGCACTCAAGTGGCGAGAATTTCGCTCGTCACTTTCTCACAACACTTGTGCTATTAATCACAACTATCACAGTTGCTATTACATCTCAATTATTTCAGGCTTAACAAAAATGCATTAGTTTCATTGTTGTACTATTTTGTTACTACTGATAATAATATCAATATATAAAATATAATAAATATTTCAGGCTTAACTCCAGACGGTATGAATACAGGTCTTGATTAAAAATAAAAGGGCGCTTAACCGAGACTAGTAACCTAAACATTGGGGCCGAATGCCAATCCGCAGTAGACGAGAATCATTAAGAACTGCTATGGTTCAAATTTTGCCAGGGTTTAGGGCCACTAGGGGTCGACCCTATAATGTTGAGATATTTTTAATTTACGGAATTTCACGGAAATAATCGACAATAGTTCACTGGTAAGGTGAGTAAACAGAAAAGTAAAATAAAATTTAAAAAAAACTCAACGTTATGGCATGCACGCACGGGTAAGAAAATGATACACAAAAAATCAGCTTCTAAACTACTGGGGTAGCCGTGCAGTACTGCCAAGAAGTCCAAAATGGTGACGGGGTATTTCTTGAGATGCGATCGACTTCCAGTCTTCATTCTTGGTAGGTGCTTTCTCCTAGCAGTGCTTGCTGGCCTGCATTAATAATATAATTCGGGGGAAAAGCAGAAGTAAGTTTAACAGGCCCTAGCAACCGTGGCCTATTTGGCGGGTGTTTCCCGCTCAAAGAGTGTTTGAGCACCCTTAACAATGAGTAGACATTCATGGTATATACATATATCTTTTAAGACAAATTCTATCATGGTGTTTCTCTTAGTCATAACTTTTAAATATTTCAACTAATTAATAATTAATTTTTGTTATGAAATTCATTTAATTAAACACACATTTTAGACGTATGATTTGTTTTAATATCAGCACATGTTCACTTACCTTCACCAATCATTTTTGCATCGTATTCTAAATCTTCAAATGGTATTTTTAGCTCTCAAGGTACATTCATCAACTTGAGCAAGGAGTCTTTGTGGTGTAAACTATGAGGATGACTTAATGGATTGTTAATGTCTGCAAATAAATACAGTAACAAATAATGCATTAGTTTGATTGTTGTACTATTTTGTTACTACTGATAATAATAATTAAAAAGTTGAATTAATATGGTTCATAATATACAATAGGCTTGTGTGTCAGTAATAATGATAACCAACCAACAGTGTGTATATTCATGAATAATTCATGAGCTGAGCTGGGATTGGTAAATTATAATCATTTACTGAATGAGTAAATTGTGCTCATATTTAGTAAAAGACAAATAAGGTAATGAAGATGACTAAAAGGACAGATACTGAGAAACAGAGAGATAAACAGGAGGAAGGGAATCCATAACTCAAGAAGAAGGAGGAATGAGCGAAGCAGAAGAGGTTCAGGAAGAAAGAGAGGAAGTGAGAGAAATTAATAACAAAATGGATAAAAATGGATAAAAATACTTATGCTACTTCCAAATTTACAAGTATGCACATCAAGTACCACAATATGGCAGGGTATAACTCTATTAATTATAATGATTATGTTTGTAACTTACAGACTGGAGATGTTGGCATCTTGTCATTAAAGGCCAACTGCTTCTCTTTGCTCTTTCTGTTGTTAATCACATTTGCAAGTATCACAATGGAGAGTATCAATATTCCCACAATGATAAACAGTGATACGCCACATGCAAAGCCAGTGATAACCTTTCCTGAGACTGAATAATAAATCATCAGAATTTAAAAATTATATATACAAGCAGTTTAATATTTAGCTCTATGGTCTAGTTTTACCAAAATATTGGAAATTGCTAAACAAGAACTGTATTTTTAAGAAAATGTGTGCAGTAATGATGAATCACCAAAGGTGTGTCTCTACTTCACTACTATACACTTGCTATAGCTATTAAAAATCATTTCAGACCAAAAGAATTGTATATTGGCTATTGTAATCAGAATCAGGTATCAATATAGCTCAAGCAATGAAAATGGCAGATGTAAATGCTACCTTAATTAGAGAAGAAACTAAACAGGCTGAGACACTAACCGGTCTAGCACTTGGCTAACTTCAGCATAAAGCAAAACTAAAACTTGTAGCATAAAGTTATTTGCTCACAAGATTATACATCCCAATAAGGGGCAATACCTACTAAAGCTAGCTAAAACCTTCACATTTTCTCAAAAATCAGCTCGAAATAAAAAAAAGCAGAACAATAAATTCATTCTAAGTAAGGTCATGTCTAAATCATTGTCAGTAATCTCCAAATATGAGTGTGATGGATAGACAAAATGTATTTACATTTACTATACATTCAGTGGGTTAAAATTTTAATTTTATACTATCTGCTGATTGCAAATTGGTGAGTTAGAAAAGCTAACAAGACCTACGATTCCTGAACTATTGAATGGGTTAATAAATTGTTTCTTAATTAAATAAAGCTATTTCCACCTTTTCTAATGCCTTACAGTGGTAGAATAATGATTTTTAATTACAATGACTCCCTTACTGATGCAAGTTTGATTACTCCAAGTTTGTAGCGATCCACATCGAGACTGGCAGTAAAATGATCCCTCCGTATTAATGCAGACTTCAACTTCTTTACATGCACTCTTTGACTGTGTGCATTCATCAAAATCTACAGAGTTTGAACAAAGCTATGCACTAGCTTCAAGTAATCACGATTAAGTAAGCAATAGGAAAATTGGTAGATACTTAAGGTATGCTATCTACATACATTTTATAATTCACTTAAAATGAAATTTTCTTTTCCAATAAACTTTTTTAATAACAATATGGTACTTCTGCAATGCATTCAATATTCAACCACTACACTATAATGTTGATGGAAAAAAAATTAGAAAGTGGATTTTTTAAGATACATTCATAAATCTACCTTTACAATATTGCTTATCTTCTCGATACTCCAATCCAGGATAGCAATGGCAGCTGTAGGATCCTGGTGAATCCACACAATAGTGATCACAGGGATCTTGTAAGCACTCATTAATATCTAGGAGTAAAATTATAATTCCCATCATAAAAATAGAAAATGTTCAATGGCTACATTATATGATGTCTATTGAATGTATTTATGTATTTGTTTGCTCTTCTCTTGGAAGAAAACATATGGAACTCAAATACTATTGTTATCTCAGGTTCTCATCTTAAAATATTATTCTGTCAGGCTATACTTTAATGCAATTTTTGTCATCTTCATGGAGAAGGTTGCAAACAAAACTTTTTCATTGGTAAATGTATTTTTTTTTATTATTTATGGACCTGATCTTAATACTGCTATTAACAATAGACAGGTCTAACACCTGGATTATGTGCCAAACTTATGAGATCATTTACAAACTACCTCCTTACAATTACTATTTTAAACATGATTCCTTACTAGAGCAAGTATTGCCAGTGAGGTTAGTGAATCCTTCTAAACAGGCACACTCAGTGGCTGAGCTGGTGTCTCTGTCACAGGACGTAACATAAGTAGACCAATGACAGGAACCATTCAGAGCTGTAACACAATCTCCTGTAACAGTATCCCATACCATTTATGTACATGTATATAATAGTATATGAATCCATTACCGTCAATTCTGTAAATGGTTGTTAAGTTGGTCAGTAAATCCATGGAAGGTGTTCCATGTTGCACATAGCCAAGTTGCAAATGTTTATTAGTCACTCTTGAATTGCTGCCTCCCGAATTAAAGCCAATGACATACGGCACACTTGGATGTATATGCTTGTAAGCAAACTTAGAGTACGTTCTCACTCCATCATAAAGTATTGAAACTTCTATGCTAATTGCCTAAATTATAATAAAATTTGTTAATGGAAATTATGCTGGTCCAGCAAAACTAATAAGTACAGGATGTGGCATCATACTGCTTACATTGTCAATTACCTAGCCATACCAGACACCATGAACGGTGCCACAAACTGAGTTTTCTTTGGTTTCCTCATAGTATGTGTCCATAAAATGTATTAAATTTTCTAAATTGCTAAAATGTTTGTGACCTTGTGTACAGTGTTTTTTATATACTATAGTTGTCACTGAATTAGTTCAAAGCTGTTCATTTATAATGAGGGGATCAAATTGCTCTGAATATACAGTAATTAAAAAATAGAGTATCATCAGTGAACTTTATACTATTCTTCTTTACGAAAAATTTGAGTCCAAACTAGCCAGGAATGCTGTGGCTGTCTTCTTGTTTAAGTGAAACTTGAAATATGCACTTAGTACAACAGTGACGAAAAATTCCTGAGAGTCCTATGAGATTAGTAGAGTGGATATTTTAAGTACTATTGACTGATTAGTCATAGTGGTGGCAAAATCCTTTAAATAAATGAGCTATGCCATACCCCTTTAATTGAGACTAATAATTGAATTGGGTTTAAAATAAAACACATTCAGGAGCTTTGCTATTGAACTTAATTTTTACCTGTAATATTTTCTACTATACACATTATTCATTCATGCTATGATCAGTGGCTTTATTAGGTTTGATTACATACATGTAAGTATAGATATCATGCAGGTGTGTAAAACTATTATAAAACCACAAACAAATGTATATAGTTATAACAGTAAAAATTTTATCAATGTAGTATTATTTCAAATGCCTATATGTAATGCTGTAACTTACATTAAATATTTCATTATCATTAGCTGCGACCCCAACCGTAATGTTATTCCAGAAAAAATTCAAAAGAGTCCATTCAGTTTCATAAAATCCAATATCCTTCTTCACTTCTTCATTCAGTTCTAAATAATGCTCAATAAAAGATAAATTTTTGCTTTGTTGATAGCATATTTCACCGCTTGACCCCCAAGCCAAAATTGCAGTAAGAAAAGGAGTTTGAGGCTGATTCAAATAGCTATATGGAGATCGAAGAAAAGAAGGAAGGTTTTTAATCAATACATATCCACCACTGAATGTCCTTTGACCAACAAATGCTATGAATGTTCTGGCACTGACCTAAGTAATACAATCAATATGAAGTAATATGTATGATACCTATCAACACTGTAGCAATAGAAATAGCTATATTCAGAGATTCATGAAAAATAATCATTACTGTCACTATCTAATTTGTTTATATTATTATTACATATAAATTTATATTTGCGTAACACATTATAATTTATAACTTGTGTCGTAACAGCTAATTAATAAAAAAATATAGGTGATGATAACAGTCACTATTATCGTCTTTGTAAATTAGTTTGTGCGTGAGAGTTGTCTTTTTAAGAGCATTTACTAAAAATATTAAATACATTATTGTATTCATTGTGTATTGCTGAATTAGGTTACAATATTAAATTATGCTGAATAAGCAGTATATATGACAAAGCTTAAGTGTCAAAGATATTTCAATTCAATACTTTTAGCTACTTTATTATAATATTATGCGTATAATTATACCTGTCTTCTGTCTCTTACATTTACACTTCTGAAAGTGAGTGTTTGACTTATTCACAATTGCACAGCTTAATGAAACATTATAACTTACGTCAATGCTGAAGAAATTTTGTTTGTAGAATATCATAGGTTTCTCCAATTCTATTACACGGCTGTGATAGGAATCGTTTGCTTGGAAACAAATTATTTCACAATTTACTGCAAATACATGACAAAATGTTATATTAATTGTGAAGTTTAGATATTACACATGGTTTAAATTTGTTCATGTCAAAACTAAATGTCAAATAATTTTCAAGTGCATATTAAAGTGCTGACATCATAGCGACAAATCCTTGTTCAAAAGGAATCAAGTTTTCCTTGCCAAGGTTTGCGGAACTCATGCCAGATTTGTTACTATAAGGAGTCACTTAGTAGTAATTTTCAGATAGAAGAGGGGGAGTTACCCACAATTAATTCATGAGTCATGAACCACGACGAATATTGAACATTGCCACGGGTGATTAAGTGTAGTAATAAGATCAACAGCTCCCTGAATATATTTGGAGATAGGTCATCAATTCCAATGAATAGCAGACATGACTTTTAAACCTTGGCTTATAATACTATGATAGTAGTGAGGAAGTGATGTAAAATGTTAGAAGTCAATGCGCTCTTTGTCATGGTTATACGCCGTGCGCAACAGTATTTACTTGAAAATACATTGTCCACTATACTACTGCGAAGGTAAGTCTGTGTAGGTGCATGTCCCGTTGTGTCAAAGCGTTGTGTGTTACAACCACTACTTAGCTAAAGAATATCACAAAGAAAACTTTTAAATAACGTGTATTGTTTTATTGTTTTTTCCTTCAATTCAAGCAGTTGCAGAGAGTTGTTACTATGGCACTGAAATCCCTTTGCCCTGTATGCTAAATTTAAAAACTGGACCTTATTTTCAGTAGCTTCCGTGTTAGAAGTCAAAATCATTCTTATAAAAATAGTAGTCTTTAGGCTCGCTCGCCATTTGTGCTCAAGCACATCACTAGTTATGCATCAAATATTCAAAGTGCTACGTGGTTCACCTAGTAAAGTCATATAAACATTGCCAGTTTCCTAGTGAGTCACAATTTGCTTAATAATATAGGATATCCCAGCTTTCACATGTTACTAACAGGGCTTCAATGGCTGGGGTCCATGACTGATGGTTAATGAGAATAGGTACTGGTGTCAATAAGGTCAAGACCATGTGATAATTGAGAGTAATTCTATTCCACTCCTGTTCATCCTTAGAGATGCTTCATTAGATAAATTAAGCTTAATTAAATTTAATCCAAGAATATATATAGATTAGACATTAACAACTGAATAGCAGTCAATATTAGTCAACAGGAAAAAAAACTAACTGAACTGGCAGGAAGGCAGGAGCCATACAAGTCACCAGTCTATTCAGGTGACTTGATGACCGCTATTTCTAGAACCATCTCACAGATACCTTACAGGATAGTGCTGACATAGGCATTTTTGGAACATTGGTTCTCCTGATAGTAATAAGTGGGGTGGGGTTGTGACAGAGGTAAGGTCCAGATCAATATATTAGGAAATATTGGAATATAAATTTTTAGTGTCCAATTTCTGAATGAAAAGCTTATTGTGAGTTTTGTAAACAATATTTGCTCAAGTGGAAATTCAGCCAAAACAAAGAGGACTGCATCCTAATGGACTCCACTAGCAAGAACCCTTTAAAAATATTTATAATTATTATATAAGGTTGAATATTGAATACACATGGTTAAAGCTTTATATGATTCACAATTTAACACGTTTTACAGATTCCTTACTTCAATTAAAATACTTTCCTTTAAGGTTCCCAGCTCTGGGCCTGAGGCCAAATTCAACCCCATATTTAGTCATAATGCCCATAGGCAAGAGCCAGATTATTAGAGAATTATTTTCAATTTGGCAGTCAGATTCTAAATTTGCTGCAAACATTATGTAACAGTTATGAGTTCTATCAGTAAACAAAAACATGCTTGTTGGAAGACAAAACCAATCTGTGATTGTTAGAAATAGCAAATTGTATCAAAGGTTTGCAATCATCTGAATGCTTATATATTTTAATTAGGAAAGACTAAATAATTACGAGTGAGTACCATCAAATAGACTTTTAAAAAAGGAAGAAGAAACAAAGAAGTCGTTGCATACTTTCTCAGATTGTACGCTGACATAGAATTATTCATTAATCTTACCTTGATCTTTATGGTTCCACCCAGGAAAAAGAATGCACGAAGCAAATAGAAGAAACGACAATACCGCCATTTGGAAGTTCTACCGAGGAACTATCAACGCGACCACTTTAAATGGAATACTGTCATCGGACATCCGTTGTTGAAAGCCAGCCTCCGCTGGATACTTAGCTAATTGTTCCCAAAAACGCACTGCAGTTGGTGCATAGGTTGAAATAGTGCACCACGCCATCCTGCGTTGCATAATCTGCTCCGAATAAAACGTTTAGGTAAGATTTGGATAATGGCTGAAACCATAGACAAGAACAGACTGTACAACCCTCACATAATAATTTAATGAAATAATGCATTAGGTGAATGCCTGAAGTGGCTACTATGGAATGTGCAGTGGGCAATAATGGTAGGAATGCAGAAAAAGTTAGCTACTACATGGCTGGACTTACAAGGTCAGACTAATGTATGCCCATACGACACTATAGTTAATAGGAGTGTCTAATTCTAGACTCCAACACACTCAGAGCACAGACTAAAAATTTTTGGTTCATTTGATTGACAATAAACTCAAATATTGTATTTTTTACAGGCCACTTAAAATGAATAGCGGGTGTGGTTAAGTGGGTGTGGTTAAATGGGTGTGGTTGAGTGGGTGTTGTTGGGTGGGTATGGCTGTGGCTGCACCAATCCAATTTGGCTTCCTACTCACCTAAGGATTAAGTAATTTCTCACCTTCTCCACATCAGCCATTTTGTAATTGTTTTTTAAATTGATTTTATCATATGAAAAATAACAATTTGTTTGTGTACCTATTTCAATCTAAGGATAATATTATTGCAAAGAGTGAAAGAGTACCAAATAGCATTATATGATGGGGAAAATCACAGAGTCTGTGGCATTCTTAATTGTATTGTTATAATAGCTATTAGTTTGAAATGTCTAAGGATGCAACAAGGCTAGCTAATTTCACAAGATTTTCATTTGTTAATTAACAAAAATGAAATTATTGTGGACTTTAGTATGAGATAGCACAGGTAACCCTGCTATTTGGGATTAATAGCACGAGTAACGTGATTGAAATAATAACGTGATTGAAATAGCAGAGGAGAAGCCAAGTGCTATTTCAATTGCTTTACGAGTGTTATTGATCCCTAATAGCACAGGTTACCTGTGCTATCACTCGCTAATAGTAGGCCAGTTTTTTTTTTAAGTATTTTGCAATTGTAGCTACACTGTAACCTTCAGTCATTATCTCCTTATTTCAGGATTATCTTCCGCTGGAACTTTGTTTTCAACATACGACTCCTCCTACTCTGTTGTAAAACATTCCATTTAATACGGGTAGAACGCTGTACTATTAAAATTAAAACAAAAGAAAATATCCAAAAACAGATAAAAACAATTTCAGACTACAATTATAGTTATTTGAGAATGCAGCTATGATAATTAATACAGCATGATAATTAAAATATCTGTCTTGAAAATTGACTTGGATTTGAATGTAAAGTAATCCAAACTGTTATTATGTGCACTTGTTTGTCATTAATTTTGTCATTAATTCTTCTCACAAAAAACTGTTTCCTTTTCCTCTGACACAGAAGTTCGGTAAAGCTCACAACCTTGTTCCTGGCACATTGCCATCAAACTGTCCTGCTGCTGTAGGGTGAGTAATGGTAGATAATCCTTCATGTCTTGTAGGAGCACTGAGGTTGTCACCACCAAGTCAGAAAATGAAGGCCTTTCTAAAGGGTCCCTTTTCCAGCAAGATGCCATAATATTGTATCTACATAATCATTGATGTTACAATTTGAACGTCATCGTATTGTAGAGCAACTCACATAGCATCAGTGCAAGCTTGATTAGGAGGTTTATGCATGCGATAATCTCCAAGAAGCTGTTGGAGGAGTTCTTTAGTCTTAATGCCAGGGTAAGGCTTTCTACCACCATTGAATATTTCCCAGCATGTGACTCCAAATGACCACTGATAATAAAAATACTTATTATAGCATAACTGCGAACTATTGAGCAAATTTTTATATTAATAGTTAGCTTGAAAATGAATAGCTATATATAAAATTAAGTGCAAATACATTACAATTGGTAATCTATATACTAAATACATCTTTTAAACCTAGTTAAGTTTTTAAACATGATTACTACTAATTAAACTGTCGAATACATTATACTATATGAAGTGATAACATCCCCTGAACAAAATTAAAAAAAGCAATAGCAAGCTAGAGTCATAATTGTTTTAATGGTAAATTCTTCCAATTTGACATAACTATGATGCTAAGTTCCCTGCATTTATAGTTATCTCTTCTCACTAAAATCTTTATGCAATTGGCTTCTTTTGTTCTTAAGATGTTCGATTCATTTTTTATGAGTTTTTTCCTATGTATATTAATTATTTACACAATATGTTTTGGACTGGCATAAAACTTTGGCAAATTAGTTTTATAAAAACAAATTTAAATAAATTAATATTCGTATCTATGCTGCATGCAGATATTACAACTTCTCTTAGTACTTCTGTAGATAATGGAGCGATATTTTCTACAAAATACAAAAGTGTCGGCCTATGCTCACCCTGATTGCTGCGGGAAACACTATATTCCCCGAGTAATTGTCAGATAACAAAATATTAATACCAATGTTGTAAAATAGGACAACACAAAGCATCAGTGATTTATGCGAATGCTTGTTTAATACTAACCACATCAGAGGCTTCAGAAAACTTGTGATCAAGCAGGCTCTCAATAGCTAGCCATTTAACTGGAAGTTTTTCTCTCATTTCTTCTCCAGGCTTGAAATAATTCTTGTCTTCTGATGCCTTTACAGCTAATCCAAAGTCAGCTACTTTGATCACATATTTCATATCCATCCTGTAGTAGCAGTACAGTTAAAATTTTGAAGCAATAAATACATGATTATAAGCTTAAGCATAACTCAGAACTATAATATAGAATTGCGTCTTCTTACTGTAATAGAGAAACGAATAAGTGCCTGAAGTATTTTCAAATGTGTTAATAAGAAGTGTAGTATAATTATTTTCAATAGAAGGAATGCCTTATCATACTCATTATGGGTTCAATAAAAAATAAAATAGTATAGATATTTACTCACATGCAATTTCTGGCTGCCAGGTCTCTGTGAATGATTTTCTTGCTGCTCAAGTAATCCATGCCTTTAGCAATTTGGAGGCACATGCCCAATAGCTTCACAGCTGCAGTGTCCTAGGAGGCATTACAGTAGATTTATGATAATGATTAAAAATATGCAATGACAAAAAGTTAATCTGATTAATTATAGAGCAAGTGTATATCTACACAAACTGTTCTGCCTTTCACACTTTCGCAATAATGTGCTAAAGAATACTGTCATGAGTATAATTAGACTTGAAGTATTCGTGCAGACTTTAATAGATAAAATTTCATTCTCACTATTTTTTTAATTTTGGACAGCTATAGTAATACTAAAGTCAAGTAATTTTTCAACACAAAAAAATGTAATTTTTTTTTTAAATACCACAGCAGTGGGAAAATGAAATAATGACTCTGTTGGTCATGGCTATGCGTTTGTCATCTCGCTGCACCTCTAAGTTATGCAATTGCAGCAAAAATTCCTGAGTAATGAATAAAATAGTATGAACAATGGCAGAATCTGAGTAGGATGATTTCGTTAAACAAGATTATGATTTCGTAACTGCATAAAATTCTTATTTATTATTATTGGCTATAACATTAATTAATACATGATAGCAAAGAAATGCTGAGGTATTCAAATTATTAGCACTCATACTCTGTGGCTAATGAAAATTGTCATGCACCACTCTTGTTATTAATTCTAACCACTACTCTTTTCTGTGTTGTTATTTCCAAATCACATGAAATTTATAGGATACGTCTAACTTAGCATTGTTAAAAAAAACAACTCACATGTAATCAAGTTTTATGCTCTTTAAAACTCACAGCAAAGTGATTATCTGGTTTTTCATCAGTCGACAGTAAAATGTTATGTCTGTTTTCTTCTTTCCTCAGGTAGACATCCAAACTTCCATTCCACATAAATGGCATTACAATGCATGGAGATTGGTTCCTGTCTATTGCTACTGCCTTCAACCTCAAAATATTAGGATGAGAGAAATCTTTCATTTTTAAAACTTCATCAATGACTCCTTGAATCTCTGAAGTCCCAGAAAATCCTGTATAATATTAGAATGTAAAATGCAAAGTAATTTCATATAGACTATGTATATAGGGCTGAAACTCTACACAAAAGTTAAACTAAAATTTGTATGAATATTAGTGGCTACTTTTTGAATTGATTAATGTAAATAATTAATGCTTTGCTTGATGTTTCCATTTCTGTTGTATTTTGTGAGAATTAAACATACAGGTAAATTATTTTTAAAAAAGAACCCCCAAATACCTAATCATTATAATATTGATACTTTTTCAATACCTTTTAGAATCTTTACTGCGACAACTTCACCTCTGAGTTTAGCCTTGTACACACTACCGAATTCTCCTACAATATGGTACAATAGACAAAATAAACAATATTGTGTTTTAGTTCACAATAAACTATAGCATGATAGTTCAATTGTCATATACAGGGGCAAATCCTGCTTAAATGACAAGGAAGCACCCAAATACATTTTACGTCAAACTTTACAAAATTTATAAAATATTCCTGATTGATTATGAATAAATTGGATGTTAATTTTTGAATGTAAAGAATATAAGTTAGCATGCAGTTGTTCGTGAACTTAATTGCTTGTATTGGTACATTTTCACATTATATTTTTTCAATAACTTGGTTTAGAGGGAGACCTTGGCCACCCTTGGCACCCTCCCCCCTGGATTTTTCCCTAATATACCCAACTAATGTGAGAAAGTGTGTGGACCTATTGATTTTGGAAGAATTTTCGGTGATAGAATGTGGACACTTCAGAAATAGCAAGAACTGAATAACAAACAGAATTAAATATTTATCAGTTCTAATTTATTTACCTTCACCAATCATTTTTGCATCACACTCCAAATCTTCAAATCGTATTTTAAGTTCACGAGGAACTTTGACTAGTTGGATCAAGGAATCATTGTGATGTCTGTTGTGATGATGCCAAAATGGATTACCTAAATCTAAAGAATACAAGTCCAAATAGTATAATAAGATATTTTCACTGCTTGCAGGCATATGATTTACTGAAGTGTACTGCTGTAAAATCTATAGTGTGCTTGAGATTAAACAAAAATTACACCAGAATGGTAAAACATGAGTAAAAAATAGAAAGTAGTACATGTGGTTTGTATTTTGTTCCAGAATTAGACGTTACTACACGATAAACTATACAGTAAATTTACAGTACACCTCAGTAAAACAAGGCCTGGCAAGCAGGCTCAAATTAATATTTATATTCATTCTGAATCACAAAAGTATACACAAATTATTAACCTGGACTTTAAAGCAGTATTCTATCCTCATATATAATATAATTGTGTAAGCATACACTAGTCTTGCTTATTTCTGATTACATTTTACATTATAAAGAAAGCAGCATAATAATGAATATATTATTTTTTACTGAAAGTATATAATTTATGTAAATTAAATATACAGGTATGAAATATACTTCTTTCCCATTTAGGATAAAAGTAGGCTAGGTACATTTCATAATGTCGCGCAGGAAATTTCACCTTAGTTCAACTTACAAACTGGTGTTCGAGGAGAATCTATGTCATATATTAATCTCTTTCTCTTGTTCATGCGTCTGACAAGTCTGCAAATTATCACGGTAAGGAATACCAGCGCTCCAAGTGTAATGAATAACGAAGAACCAGTTGTGAAGCCAATTATTGCATTCTCTGAAACTAAATACACAATAGAAGTTATTTATTCCACAGTGTTTTTAATGCATTTTTTTCTTTTTCACACACAGGCAATACTCTGTTTTTAATTCAATGAATAGAAGAATTGATTATCACCAGGATTTACACTCAGGACTACTTGATTCACACACAAGTGATCCAACTTTACAAAGCTAAAGTTGTGATGAAAAATGGGAAGAAAATTCCATGGTCAAAATTTATGATAATATTTAGGAAGTATTTTCTACTTATTTGTTGGGAGCAAGACTATAGCTAGTAGTTATAGCATTTCTAATTTTATTAATAAAAATACAAAATTACAATAGTTAATCTCACGTTGATTGTCATTGCTCCATCTTATTAAAGAAGTTGTGGGTTATATTTTAAGTGACACTCAATTCTTAAAAAACATCTCCGATAAAAAGGTAAATTCATTGTATATTTATACATAACGCATATTATAACATAGTTAATTTCAAAAAGGTCTTAAAAAAGAGAGAATACACCCTATGAATTCACTCCTTACATATAGTATTTTTATAACAGTCACTCTACTATTTTGTCTTCTTTACCAACACAAGTATAATTATTCCATGTTTTCAGAGATCCGCATCCAGGCACGCACTGGAAAGATCCATCATTATTGATACACATTTCACCTTCGTCACATAAATTCATTACTTCCTCACATTCATTAATATCTACACCAAACATTCAATATAAGAAAGGATAATATTTCTTTAACTACCGTAGCTTTGCATAGATTAACCCTTTACCAATTTTCCAGTATAATGGTTCGGTAAAGGGTCTCACTACTCAAGTCTACTGCAACAGGATTGATCACTATATAATACAATGAAAGTATTGAGATTTGGATCAAATCAACTAACTTTATAGATCCAATATCATATCCTTATATCTATACTAGACAAACTCTCTATAACTATCACATTAAATACATGGAATTTATTGATTGAAATTCAATTGCATCCAGTTGCATTTAATAAAGTGATTTACTTTTTTGGATCAATCCTAAATATGCAGTTTATCAGCCATTGCTTGAGAAAGACATGAAAAGGAATCAATTATGGAGGGGAAAAATACTACAGCTTCAATATTTTCTACACTTGGCTAATTCCTATGCATCACACACACATATTATAAGCCATGTCACACCTCCGCAACTAATTCCATTGTTGATTGAGTGGTAACCTTGGTTACAGATACATTCAAATGATCCATTGGTGTTACTACAGTTGTGGTGGCAGTGGTGGACGGTTGTCGTACATTCGTCAATATCTAGTACACAACATCGCAAATAATTGTTCAATTATAATAGATTTGTCAATATTGTAAATGGGGGTTATTAATTGACATCAAAATTATGCAAACTTCACATTATTTAACCAAAATCAGATGTTTCACTGCCACAGACTGGGTTATCTGTTTGTCTGTTGTTGTTGTTTTTTGTTTAGTTTTTTGTAGGATTCAGCTGAATACAATGTAAGAAAAAGTAGCTATCTCTAAATACTTAGTGATACACAAATCATAGAAAAATACTGCTAATTTTCAACCTAAATACTCTTTTATAGTGCTGATGTAGCAACTTTCCTATTACTGTCATTATGATTGTAAAAAGACAACCTCCACAAGCATTTTTTTCATTTACCAGTTGTGGGGCTAGGTCTTCCCCCAAAGACCAGAAGAAAGAAGTGAACAAGAAAGTTGTATGTGTGTGTGTGCTGTGTAGTGAGCCTGCGCACAAGCAGTGGACTTTACGTAAATACTGTTATTTGTACGCGTATTGTTCAGTTCTCTAAAATTCAATATTCTTAGTTTAACACCTGAGACCCTTGAGTGGGCTCCTGGGTAGCTAAGCGGGTAAGGGCTACTATTCACCAGTTATCCCTGAGCCGAACCATCGCCCAGCGAGTAGAGAGTACCTGGTGGCAGCATCTACCGGGTGCTGGATATCCACAGAGCTGACGACCCGACCGGCTATCACCTCGCTGGAGACCGGAACCCCCACACCAGTGGATAACCATCATTATTTGCATAATATAATATTATGTCAATATAAAAATAACTACTCAGTTATCATAAAATATATAAAGTGGTATTATATGTCCATAGCTAATTTCTGTTTCATATTATTATTATAATAATTATTGTAGCAATAATACTGCATTCTCAAGATCTGATATATATTACATATCATCTATTACTTAATAAAATTACTATCATATCCTATAAACATACCTTTACAAGTCCGTCCATCTTCTTGAAGTCTCCATCCAGTATGACAGTGGCATCTGAAAGATCCTTGTGTATCAGTACAGTCATGGTCACATGGATTGTCAAGACATTCATTTTCATCTAGAACAATTACATTTCCATAAGTGAAATCGTGTGCAAAATGCAATGTTTTTATTGTCAGGATTTATAGTTAGGTAGCAGGCTTTCAATATTTTGAAATATTTGTGAATTTTAAACTAATATTATATTTATTGAAATTAAATCTGTTCACAAAATTTCATGAAGCTATTTTATGTATTTACATAATTATGTTAGTTTCATTTAAATTAATTAATTTAAATTCAAAAAGATAAACAGAAAAGAGTAATAACTTTAACCAAAGTAAATTTTTTATTTTAAATTAGTACCACAACTCTCACACATTTCAACTCTGACCAGTCTTCTTCAGTATTTAAAGAATTATATGAAATTCAACAAAAGTCAATATAGGTTTAATATACTTTTTACAATTGAGTAATAATTTGTAGTAAATAGGATTATATGGCACCATAAATAGTGGCAGAAAATGCAAGTCTAGTAGTAATATTGTCTATGGTGCATCTTACTAGAACACTTGTTGTCAGTGAGGTTAGTGAATCCTACCAAACATGCACACTCAGTGGCTGAGTTAGTGTCTCTGTCACATGATGTAGCATAGGTGGAATAATGGCAGGTGCCATTCAGAGCTGTAATACAATCTCCTGTAATCAAACATTTGGAAGCAGTACTAAATCAATATTTGCCATTTATATGCGTAATAATATATTTATATTCATCA
>WLWD01006008.1_pt1 | contig 144642 bp, 89 predicted proteins | sample 6712731 | NCBI WGS metagenome assembly WLWD01 (sample SAMN12718690, study PRJNA576275) | sponge metagenome | isolation source: marine sponge | host: Mycale hentscheli | place: New Zealand: South Island, Marlborough, Capsize Point | collected 2014-11-01
TTACACATTAACTGAAATCAATACTATATTATTGAACAAGTGATGTAAATAATTCTTTAAGTGTTTTCTTTCCATCATGTCCTCCCATAAAATGGATGTTGCCTGATGTCATGATACAGGTACAGTTATATACAGTATGTGGGAGTTGTCCAGCCTGGACCCAGGTATTAGTCTCAGGGACATAGCGCTGGATGGTAGACACTGACTTCTTACTCTTCATGTCCTCACCACCAACTGCCAGTAGAGATCCTCCAATGTTGAGTGGACAGGACCAGATACAGTTGAGTGAAGGTAGTTTGTTCCATATGTTGGAACTGTCTAATGAGGAGTGTGAAACAAGAGCCTCCAGAGATACACTATAGACATCAGGACTGTTACAAAACAGTTTCTCACACTCTCCCCCCATGAGGTACCAAGTATTTCCTATAGTAGTAGACTTCATCATGCTCCATGGTGTTGGTGTAGATGGTCCAGTGGACCACTGCATGTTGGATACATCAAGTACCTCAACAGTTTGTAAACAGTCTCCATAGCAACCACCAGCCACCACCAGCCAATGTTTATATGAAGTAGCTGAAGGCCAATAGCGAGGTGTAGACATAGGAGGGAAGGGGTGTGTCCACTGGTTGCTGTCAGGCTGCCACTCTCCTAGCTCACTGCTATCAGAGAAGTACTCTCTATTGTTTCCTCCTACCACAACTAGTTTGTTGTTGATGGTAGTCATAGCAAACAAAGTGGTACTGTATGGAGGTAGAGTGTGCCACTGGCAGGACTGCGTGTTGTAAGCCATCACTATGTAGGCATCCTCATTTCTGCTAGTCTCTCCTCCAACATACACTGTATCATTTATCTCTACTGATTGGATGTAGCCACTCATAGCCAGTGGCAAGTCAGGACCACGCCTCCAGTCTAACTGGAGAGGGAATGTCTACACAATAACAACATTGTATAGTACCAATAATTAACTAGATCCAGAGATAAAAATATACAATTTAATGGAATGTATAGTTTATTTATACTTGTTATAAAATACAATTTGGGTTGTCATAGTTACTGTTTACATGCTAATCAATTAAGCTGACAACCACATAATCATTATTTGAAAATGAACATTAATTACTACCAAACATAGCAACACATGTTTGAATATAGTAAGTTACAAATTTGTCCAAGAGTAATTGGCACAATCACAAGAGAGGTATGGGGAATGTTCTTTTTACAAGACCAGAAGCAATGTAGTCACGTAAAAGCAATAATGTGCAATTAAATTAGTATCCACAAAAAAATTACTGTCCATATGAAAATGAGGTGGCTACTCTACATTTTGTGGTTACAATTGCTAGAGTTTAGTAAAATCAGTTACTTTTGCTCCTTAATGCCAGCTAGTAAACTGGGTGGACCTCAACATGTGGAATGACCTGCCAATTATCAAGATATTGGAAATTTACTGTGCCCATGTCTTGTCCCTAGAATTTTTGACGTTCACAAGCTTTAGCTCTGATGTCCTAAGAATTCTTATGAAGTTTATAAGCTGCAGCACTACAAGGAAGTGACACTGTCGGCAAATAGTTCCAATTTATGTACAAATGTACAGACAAACTTCTGAGAAGCAACTGACCTCTCTGGAGTGACCAAATCATGCGACCCTAGATTGCAGCTACAATATAATTTAGTACTTTTAGAAGCAACCACCTCTTATTTCAGACTAGCAACATACTTTTCAGTCTCAGCTCATTCAAAAAGAATACATTGACCCCTTAAGACCATGCCTACTGCCAAAATTGAGACATTTTTGTCATGCATAAGCACGTCTGGCTAGTAAAAGACCCTTTTAAAAGACCCTTCCTTTTAAAAAGGGCTATCCAGACTAAATTGTAGAAAAGTAGATAAGCTAATTTCAGCTCTGGATGTTCTGTACTTGCACAGCTAAGCAACCAATTCACATGAGATAAAAGATCTTAGTTGCTGCTTGTCAAAATCTGTCAGCCTGCGTGGGAATGCCCACTCCCCAGTCACAATATTTGAGAATATATCATTAGCATTATAGAATATATCATCAGATGACATTACCAACCAAAATGCACTACATATAGCAGTTATATTGTATCCCACCCAAATGGAGCTGGGTTATGTATAACAAAGCCCAGCTCATGTTTAGTTGAGTTTGTGGTCCTTGGATCTGGAAAATTCATTACAGAATGTTGCTTCTCCTGCACCCATGCCAGAGTAGCTATATAAATGTGATGCTGCAGAAGTTACCAGTAGCCACAAGAAGGCAATTGGGACAATGCTAATTAATGATGATAAAATTTCTTGGATATAGCATACCTAATTAAGTTGAACTACGTGACAAAATTTTGGCACATGTAGAGCGAGTAAGTTATGCTTTTTTTAATTTCCATAGACTTTTTGAATAAAGTTTTAGATTTACATTTTTATTCTACTCCTGGAGTACATTCAGGAAATCTACCCACTTGGGAGCAAACTTTGCAGCAATAATGCAAAACTATGAAACACGTAACTGCTTCCATTCAACAGTTACTAATTATTTTCTTGCAGCCAACTCAACCTGGATTGATTTTAGCACATTCAGTTATACTACTATTTCTTATATGTGACCGGTTTTGGAAAATCGACCTAAACGCGACAAACAATTTTTTTCAGTATCCCCAGGTAAAGCCTCATAGGTCGATTTTTTTTGAAAATTTTTTATGGCAGAAATGGATAGACACCAGTTAGCTCTAGCTTATGTACATTGTAAGCTCTGGCAGTGCTCTAGAACTCACGATAGGAGGCTAGAAACACTAGCCGGTTGGACTCGTGTACGGAGGAGCGTTGCTAAGAAATTATTGGCGGGCTTTTCACTAACAGCGGGAAAAACTGTAGTTAACTAATTCACTTACTATTCTACATAATCCCATACTCACGCAATTCTCGCCATCATAGTTTCTCAAGGAGCCCTGTATTAAGCCTTTCAGACTTCTTTCAACCTGCCTGTAACAGGTTTATTCCATAGGGTCCCGGAGACACGCGGTAATAGTATACGGACACAAGGCACGCCCCCTGACCTTAGCAACACCTTTAAGCGGCGTTTTTTTCGAAATCAGCAATAATAAGTTTAGCAAAAATACTGAAGTGTTGTAGTGCGTGGGGCGAAGACGTCTTGTGCTGCAGCTTCCAAATTAGGAGGACGGCATCCCAAGGCCCCGTGCAACCTACTGGTAGAATGAAAGCACCAGAGGTGCAAACCCTCAGCGACACAGAGATTCTTCAGGTGTTTCACTGGCTCTTTTACGGGCATTACATTCAGCATTAGCTTGCTTACGACTCTGGGATACCTCAGGGGTCTCATGGGCTTTTTTGTGGGCATGGCATTCAGAATTGGCTAGTTTACGCTTCTGGGACTCTTCAACACTTTCTAAATCCCTTTTCCGTGCTTGACACATTACCATAGTCTTCTTACGACTATCCAAGGAATTCATGGCATTCTGAGGTTTGAGAATTAACTTGGGTTTGACAGAAAAGCTATAGCCACAGGGACATTTGGACTTTCTGACATGAATTTCACACGCACATCGAGGACAAGCTTTCTTAAAAGCAGGCATTTTATAACTTACAGTTGGAAAAGAGATTCTTTTCGCTCCTTCAGAACAGAGTAGAGAGATAGCGGCAGATCATACACAGAACAGAATTCCGAACCACGCGCAAAAAAAGTCGGCAGCTCACGTGACGTGGCTTGAGTATAAGGGGGCGTAACCCGCGCAAGGTAAAGCTTGTAACGGCCTAAATTTGACTCGTGTTTTCTAGATATTTAAATTCAAAACAAAAAATTTGGCATATTAAAGGCACTTAAATAATAGAATACCCTAACTTGATATAATTTTTTTAGCCTGAAAGTCGTCCATCATCGAGATCCGCTGCTGACAGAGTGACTGACTGACTGACTGACTGACTGACTGACTGACTGACTGAATGAATGAATGACAGACAAAGTGAGTACTGTAACCCTCACGCGCATGCGCGCTGAGGGTTAATAAATTAGAAAACTTTAGATGCCGCGTTTAGGCCGATTTTCCCAAAACCGGTCACATATTGTTATAAACCCTGTGGCAGTTGCCGATATGTAATTAGCATTGAGTACTTTTTAAAACTAGAATATAATGAACATCTTAGATAAGATATAGGAAAAATTGCATTATCACTCCTATCACTCACTCTGGCTATCACTTAAAGAACATTGTAAGATTCTATTGGCAAGTACATACAAGTATAAAACTATTCTGTTCTTGAATGTTTGAACATCATTAAAACAATTTCCCACTCAATGATTGCTTTATAAATAAATGGAAACAATGATGTTGGTTACATGTTTTTAGAAATATGTAAGATTATTCAATGATGTATACTGCCTGAAATTATCTGGTATTTGGTGCTTCTATGATACAAAATGTAAGACATTATTAAATGCTTACCTGACATCGGGATGGGATGTCTCTGCTTTTCTCTAGCTGTTTCTTGAGTTCTTCTACCTCTTTTTCTAGACTGCATGTTTTAGCCTTGCATTCTTCATAAAGCCTCTGCACTTGTTTGTTGTCAATGTTCAGTTGATTGTTCTCAGTTACAAGTTGATGGTTCTCTGTCGCTGATCTGTGGATATCTTCAGTCAGCTTATCTTTTTCTGTCGCTGATATGTGGATATCTTCAGTCAGCATATCTTTCTCTGTGTTCACTCTGTGGATGTCTACAGTCAACTTATCTTTCTCTGTGTTCACTCTGTGGATGTCTTCAGTCAGCTTATCTTTCTCTGTGTTCACTCTGTGGATGTCTTCAGTCAGCTTATCTTTTTCTGTGTTCACTCTGTGGATGTCTTCAGTCAGCTTATCTTTTTCTGTGTTCACTCTGTGGATCTCTTCAGTAAGTTTAGCCTTTTCATTTTCCAGGTGAAGTTTGTCGTGTAAATTTTCTTCAGCGATTCTTGTCTTGTCAGCAATTAATGAACGTTTCTCATTTTCTAATGTAGAATTTGCTGCTACTAACTCTCCATACTCAGCTTCCAGTCTCGCTTCAGATGCCTTATATTAACACAGCCATGTTATGTTGCATACATATTAAATATAGCAATAAATATTTTACCTGTAATTGACTAATAGTCTTGTCCTTCATTTTCATATCCTTCAATAGGAGTATGTTAGTGATGTTGAGTTGTGTTCCCATACTGCCTCCATGCTTGTCTTCTATCTCATGTTTGATAAGTTGAAGTCTTCCCAGTAGTTGTTGACTGGAGGGTCTTGTTTGAGGAGTATTGTGGAGGCACTGAGTCACTAACTGGACCAGAACAGGATGATAGGACCCATTGAACTGCTGCTCCAAAGTCCTCATGTACACTCCACGACGCTCCACTTCAGTGCGACCAATCAGATGCCCAGGATTATTAGGGTCAGTGTAGTTAGCAGAGAGTAGCTGCCCTGGAAATTCCTGTACATAATTTTACCATAATAATATTACAATAAAGCTACATTAACAAATTGATCATAAATTGTAATAATGTAATCAAATGATCATGCTATATCTTTACCCTTTAACTGTTGGATTTATTTAGACATTTTGAAAAAAATCATATAAAATCAGGACTTTAAAATGGTCCATAACTATACAAAAATTGTCTATATAAAAGTACATTACATAAAAATATTTATGTTGCCTAGCTACCAAATGTGTGATAATTACCACTTGTAAACTACATGAATATAATTATCTTGTAAACCACCGCAATGAATAATGTTATTTTGAATGGTTCAAGACCGTCCATGGATTCTTTTATTGTTCAGCTACTTCATGGGACAAACCTAATCAATTTTTTTTGTTGCCTACAGACACTCAGTATAGAAAGTATGAAGCCTATAAATAGCACAGCATTATGTAAAGAATATGGATAAAGTTTTTCCTACCTGACATCAAGAGTAATCAATTTGGTTAGTTCCTCAGAGTCTCCTTGAAACCTGCTGTAAGATGAACTGGTTCCAGTTAAAAAATTGCACATGCGCATAAGATAGGCCTATTCTTGTGCTTTATGTTATAGTTATAAACCAAAATTGAGGTTTGTATGCGATTTATAAATCGAAATACAAACCTAATGATTTTGGTTTATAACTATTTTATAGCCAGAACATAAACAACGAGCAAAGTATAGCGTTAGCTATCTTAGTAATTGTATTAAAGTACCCAAACTCTTCATTATTCCATTTTGCTTTGATCTGCCTTCTACCATAATTATGGTTGCTAAGAACTATATCAGACTTTTCCCCGCTAATACATTTTCTTACGGGCATACCAGACTGTATCAGATTTATAGTTCTTAACGACAAGCGCGGTCGCTCGGGTAACGGGCTATAATTAGAGTACAAAAACGTGTTGGTTACCGTTTGTGTGCGTGAAGTAGTGAGAACTTGTCGGTAGCTAGTAGCTCTTAGCGCTTCTTTGTCGTCAGGCGATTGGCCCTACTGGTGTTCACCGATTTGTTGTACTAGGTAGGCAAGCTGTTCTGACTTTTTAAAAATATTAATAGATTGGTATTGTAACAGCCTAACTAACTTCAGTATCTTCTCCACCAACTTCAGTATCTTCTGCACCAACTTCAGTATCTTCATCCAGTGTTAGGACTTCACCAGCTATAAGTGCAAGTGTGAGCACTTCAAGTATTGTTCTTCAGCATAGTGTGTCACCAGGAATTAACAATCCCCTGGTATCAGCGGGATTAATATCACCAGATTTGATGGATATTTTGGTGATCCCAAGTGACGATGCTGCTGTCACTAAGAAACATTCAAAAAGAATTACTGGGGCTAGAGATTTAACCTCAAAGGAGTACAGTGATATGTTGAGAAACGCACAAAGAAAGAAAGAAGTAGAGAAAGAAAAACAAGCAAAGAAAGAGGAGAGAGAGAAAAAGAAGAAGGATCGGGAACAGAAGAAGAGGGAACGAGAATCTGCTAGATCAGTTTAGGGAAGGGGACGTGGACGTGGGCGTGGCAAAAGACAGGCTAACGCTACTGTTGATGATTCTGGTAGTGAAAACTGTTGTCCACCATCTCCTCTTTTATTTTTTGAAGTTTGTGAGTCAGAGAGTGAAGAATCTGCTAGATCAGTTCAGGGAAGGGGACGGGGACGTGTACGTGGGCATGGCAAAAGACAGCCTAACGCTACTGTAGATGATTCTGGTAGTGAAAACAGTTGTCCACCATCTCCTCTTTTATTTTCTGAAGTTTCTGAGCCAGAGAGTGAAGAAGAGGCCCCTCCCATTGCAAGTAGTCGTCCACCACGCCAGAGAACTCTGCCCTCCCGTTTTTGTCAGGATAGCAGTGAAAGTGACAGCAATGATGGGGCTATTTGTGTGCTATGTGACAGTAATGAGCCTGAAAGTCTTTCAGCTAGTACTATTTTCTGGATAGATTGTGACAAGTGTGGGTGCTGGGCTCATAATTTTTGTGCTTTTGGAAATAACTCTGTCTCTCGAAGGTTTTTGTGTTCTAATTGCTCCAATTAGTCACCAAATACTTTTAATGATTTTTTCATACTCTTTCGAATGAAATCATATGTGACAATCACTTCAAAATTTCATAAATTAATTTTAATATAATTATTATGCATGTCGGCGATAATCGGGTATATCGCACCCATTATCGCCGATTGGTTAGGTGTTATGGTTTGTTGAATATCGAGTCCGTCCTTTATATGATCCTTTCCAAATGACAGTGGTAGGTAGTTCAGTTGATCCTTTACCTAGTAAATCTGTTACGACGAACGATAGAGTCTGCATTGGCGACCTACGAAACGAATGGACAAAAAACGGCGATAATACGCACGTTTACGCTAGCTACCTATTTTATATGCATTGCTGTTTGTTTATGGAATTTTGTAGTTGCTTTGTATAGAAATTTAAAAAAATCAAATTTAAAGTCTAAAAGAAGCCCGAAATGTTGAAGAAAATCGGCATCAACAGGGTAAATAGAGAATGGCCACATTTCATCAAATACCGTACCACAGTCTTTCTCCTGTTTGTTTTTTTTTTTTGACGGCCACTCAAAAGAACAGAAATTGAAACATTTTTGGTGCCTAATTAGACTGGCTTTCAAATGGACCTACGCATATTGACTTACTTGAGTAAACACAAACAGAGCAAGATGTCCGAATGAGAACACATCTAGAGATGGTCCATATCTGTGGGTCTCGCTGAGAGCTTCTGGTGGCATGTACACAGTGGTCCCTGGAGTCTTAGTCAGAGTCTGTGCTAGCTGACCTGGTCTAAAATTCACCATGCGAGAATTGCCTAAGTCTGTTATCTTAGCTCTCAGAGATTCAGTCAGGAGGACATTTCTTGCAGTAAGATCTCTGTGGACTATAGGAGACTCCATACTGTGTAGATAAACTAGTCCACTGCATGAGTCAGTGAGAATAGAGATCTTGACAGGAAGTGGAATGGCTGGTGCATTCTCTAGAAGGTCATCCACACTCATTAGAAGTCTCTCCATCACAAGCAGAGGTAGATTGGAACCTTCCAGGAAACACAGACCAAGGAACTGTGTTATGTTAGGATGTCTCAGACCTGCCATGAGTTGACATTCTCTTCGATACGTCTCTATAGTCTCTTGAACTCCTTCATTATCAGGATCCAGCAATAGTTCATGCATGCGTTTAGCAGCACAGGACACTTGTGTGTATTTAACCTGGAATGAACAAAGAAATGCATATTCTCAAATAGCGTTATAAAACTAACTATGCAAAGTATAGTAGTCTTACATAAAAAAAATTGCAACACATTAATTTAATGCGAAATTTAACATTATGTAGGAGGCTAGAAACACTAGTTAATGACTTTATCCAGTTAGATTGCCCCACCAACGCCTAAGGTCTCTCTCTATTACATAAATTGTCTATTGTTCTTTACAACCAAATTAACAAGAGAAACTCCTCTATGTCAGTTATCAGACCTTTTTCCAGTGATTAGTGGTCTGGGTACGGGAGTCTAGTTACACCCTTGCAGTTATTTTTATGAATGACTTACTTCCAATACAGATCCATAAGATCCAACTCCTAGAGTTCTACCATTTGATTCAACCCCATCCAAAAAATACTGCTTCAACTTTGCATCGTTCAGGAAACTGGCCTTCATTGACTGGGACCACCTAGCCATGTTGACGTTTGAAGCGCTTCAGTAGCAACAAAATTTTGGGAAAGCGGTGGTCAACGCCCTGGTGTGTGGGGGGCGGGGTGTGTGGGGGCGGGGAATTCCAATTCATTGATGTTATTTTTTAGCTACGCCAAACTTGGTCTTCGGATTTCGTTGGCATTATTGCGTTGACTCTGGCGGAACAGTTTGGCGCTAAAGAGCTTGTATAGCATTGAGGTCTGGTGCTGCTAAGCACCCGTAGGATACAAATGTGTACTCGTGTGTGTCTATATTTGGAGATCTTTGTGGAGTAAAGTTTGGGCACTCCTAGGGACCATTACACAAGCTTTTAAACCAGTGCATAATATATGAATACTTGTAGTCATATTATGTTACGACATAATTTTTCTTTATTACAAGATCTTACTTTATGATGTTATGAGATTATGAGTTCCATAATCTTATTATCTTGATTAAATCTTGCATATGTATCTTACGATTCTTATAAGGTTGTTGTAAGACTAAATCTAAGATCTTACTTAATTCTAGTGTATAAATCTTGACAAGAAAATCTTGAATATTCCTTACTTGGGATTGAGTTTTATAAAATTTTAGCAAGACTAACTTAAAATGTTTTAAGTCTTGCAATAACTTAAGATTATCTGTACTAAATCTTTATTAAGATGTTATGATAAATAATAGTTAAGATCTTGCATACGGTCTTAATTGAAATAATAGGTTCAACAATCTTATTAAATCTTACATAAATTTCTTACTAAGAATTGGTTAAGATTAGTACCTAATGTCTTCTTGAAGTGTTTTAGTTGACTTTGATAATACTAAGTTCTTACAAGATTTATTAAGAATTGTATTTTTTGTAATCTTATATAAGATATTAATAAGATTATGATGTTGAATTAGTCATCATAATCATGATGAAATCTTATAGGACCATGCTAAGTTTTTATAGTAAATATTGTGATCGTATAATAACATTATTTTAATACACATTTTTGTAATATCTTGTATTAGTACTCAGTCAAGGGAAAAAAATCCAGCCATCTTGTCTAATTATTTGGTGCACTAAATCTTAAAATAAATTATTAGTTATGATTATCTAAACTGAATATTTTATATGCCTTTAAAAATGTCATTCGTCACAAGCATTCTCAATATTTACACTAAAAGGGACAAATTAGGAATTACAAATGCACAAAAGGAAATATATAGAATGTTCAATTATACAGAACACAAGAAGTTCATTTGCAGTAGTTCATTGTAACTGCATGAGTCTTCCTTTTCCAGGGATTCATCTGAATTTGATTTAGACTCTTTTTTTTTCATTTTTTAATCATAGAGATCAATGCATTTCTGGTTGCATTTCTGCATAATATAATTTAAATGAATTTTTATTTGTTTTTTGTTTTTTTGCAATCAATAAAATCAGTGAATTTATTGGGCTCAAAAGTGAATAGGGGTAAGGTATAGCAAAAAAATAACCTATTTGAGAGCATCACAATTATATAAGTGTATAAGCCTGTACATGACAATCCAGCTTCCTAGCACTTGCACTTTCTTTAGCAAAGAGGGAGTGCCTTGCAACCACACTTTAGAAGTTCCTGCTGGCAGGCCTTAGCCACTTCGGGAAGGTGTGTCCACTCTGGTTTCCAACTTCCATTCTCCTTTAACCATCTAAAATGTTCTGGTGTAGGAGGATTTTGCCATGCCTGAAGGCAAATTGTCCATAGACTTGCTTGGTAGAGTGCTCTATTAGCGTGCTGAATTAGAGCAGCCTATAACACATCTATGTAAAATATTTACACTAACACAATAATAACCTTGGTTGGTGGAATGTTCTCCATTGCTCTAACTTTCTTAGAAACAGGTCTTGTCTCAGCTCATCCACTTCACATATTGAGGTAGTTTTATCATACAAAACACAAGTAAAGCATTCTAGCAGTTTAAAAGTGGAAGAACTCTCCTCTAAATGTTAAAATGGATGTGTAACTGCAAATTTAAATACTTCAGTAACATTTGGATATGATTTCCAAGCCTCAAAAGCTGACTTTTTTCCTTTCCCATAAAACTGTGAGGTGGTGTCCCAGCCAGTAAAGGAATGAAAAAATGGTAGCCCTGTGCACTTCGATTCACCAAGTTCCTGACAAAGATTATTCATATGGATTTGTTGAAAATATTTACCCATACCAAATCCTACCCATAAATCTAGACCTGTGTAGCTAACCAGAAGCTCAAAGAAAGCACCAGCAATTATGACAATGAAATCTGTGTCAACTGTACGTACATACACTTTTTTACAACCCTTTTATAAAGCATCTTTGATGTGGACACATATTCTGGTCGGCTTCTTCATCATCACTATCGTCTAGCGATGAACCTGGGCCATTATGGACAACTGATAAACCTGCAAAATCAACAAATTATTATTACAACACAGATATTACATAGTTGCTTTATATTACCAGCGGTTATGTACATTTCTTTGTCAAAAGGGTATCCATTGTATAAGGACACTTTGTCGGTCAAAAAGTTGAAGAGCTCTTCCTTATTTCTTGAGTCACAGAGAAAGCCTTGAAAATTTGATGGCAGGTTTGCTTGAACATATACTTTTCTCCGAATTCCTTTGCCCCTTTTTTCTCTGGTAGACTCCTTGAGACTCTCTGCCCTGTATATATCCCATATAATGTCTATTCTGTCACTGTTATGCTGCATACTTTCTGTCCATGGCAAAAACACTGACTGGAAGTACTCATCAAACTTTTGTTGACAAAGCGTGAACAATTGCAGATCCATCCAATACCATATCATCAAAAGTATTTCTAGGTTCAGTTGTACTACATTCCATGCCAATACATTTCAGTAAATCTGACTTTTTAGTTGGGAGTCTAAGTTTGCCATGTTCTGAAAGCGAAGGTGGCCAAGGCTGATTTTCGTGAGTGCAAAAGTCTTCAAGGTCTCCGTCATGAAACTGGCTAGCAATGTAAAGCTGACTAAAAAGGTTATAGTCACTCTTAAGTCTGGCTATCGGCTTATCCTTCTTGTTATGCTTCCTGGACACAGACTGCTTCCACAAAGGCAAAATATTCTTCTTGATTGATTGTTGTATTGGCACAGTTCGGTCTTGATGACGTCTTTGTACTATCTGTGATACTGAATTTTACCCAACTCTTCAGTACTTTGTATTGTAGCCGCTACATCTTCACTGCAACAATTACGACTGTCAAGGACCAGTAGTTCAGGACAGTCATCTAAGAAAGGATTTCCCATGTTGGATACTACCTCACACAAACTGTTTACTTGTCTTGTGAAGGAGGTTTGAGTTGAACAACTTTCTTCATGTTGCAGGCAATTGTTTATCCATAAAATCTTGCAATAAACGTGCCTGCTCGGGTCCTGTTACCATCCATATCCTGAACGCTGAAGGATTTTCAGTTAGTCCCACATTCTCCAGCTCAAGTATTCTATCATAGCTGATACAGAGACCTAGTTTGCTTAGCTTATTCACTAGTTTTTTTACTAGTACAAGGGTAAAGGAGGCTCTCGTTTTTTGGAATGATATGATATGATGATCTGAATTAACACTCTATCATTAGTGTCTAATACTGTTAAGCAGTCCTGTTTCGTTGGAGGTCTTTCCGGAATAAAGTTTGGGCGCTCAGGGGAGCTACTACTGAACTTTCTCTTAAACCAGTTCATAAAGTATGAATACTTATTGTAGATACTCATAATATATTAAGGCATACTTTTTTATAATGTGAAAAATAATGAGGAGGAATTTTCTTTTCCAAAGTTCATTTTACCAACATTTATCTGAAGGGTCTATTAAATTTGGCATATTCATGCCCATCTGTAAATAATGGAATGATATTTAGAAATTAGTAAGCTACACAATTTTATTGAAGGATCTAAGATACTAACAATTTGATATTGTGGAGATAATTCATACACATAACTGTTCATTCACTTATCTGTGTATGATGTTTGTGTGTGTGTGTGTGTTGTCATGAATGTGATGATATATATTATTACTGTTACTGCTGCTACCAGTGTTGTTTTGGTTTAGAGATTCCAGATTTTCTTAGTTTTAGTTATTTATACTAAAAAAATTATCTTGAATGATAAGTTTTATTTTTTTTTGAAGATTTAGTTAGTTTTTAGTTTTTAATTTTGTTATATACTATCAATTGACTTAGTTTTGGTTAATTTGTGTTGTCTCTCAAATTCAGCAATATTGAGACTCCTTAAAGAAAGTAGTAGCTACAGGTAGTATTCCCAAATAGCCTCAAAAATAGCATATTTCTATGAAATCTAAGGTATTATAATTTAGAATGATATTTTTATATATAGTTTAGAGATTTACTTGATGGCAGTATGTCTGACATAATTCAAGATGAATTGTTTGCAATAAAAGCTTTTTTTGCTTAGTATTAGTTTTTGTCATCCAGTCTACTGGTAGTGTTAGTTATTATCGAATTTACTATCGTCTAAATTATTTAATTTTAGTTTTTTCATGTTCTCTACAGCTTAGTTTTAGTTATTCTCACCAAAAGTAAAAATACCCCAGAACTATGGGGTTTGGTTTTAGTTTTAATTAACTAAAACAACACTAATTACTGTACTAGGGGTTGAAATGCATTAATGTATATAATTGTAATGAATATTATTTTTAAAAGAATGAATATATTTATATTGAGTATGCCTTCAACCCTCATAAATAGTTGGACGCCACCCACTCATTACAAACAATGTTTATGTGAGCGAAACCTTTTCCTAATAGGAGTAATTGCATGAGGTATTTCAGAGTTGAGAAGTGTGAAAGAGCTTATGACCTAGAATTTTTGCGAAATTTTAAATAATGAGGGCGACTAGAATTTTTCTGATTATGTGGAACAGAAATGAGAGTCTTATTAACTGAGTGAGGTGGCAGCCGTGTAGTGGTGAGTGAGCGCAACATAAGTATAAAGTTGTACTATTTAATTCAATTGAAGTAATATAATAAATATGAAAAATTATGGTAAGGTACCTTATGTGTTTAGTAACAGCAACTTATGCCACACATAGGGACATGTAGCAAATTATCACATGTGATCGAATATGTGGGTGATAAATGTTAATACAGTGTTCATCTTCATTTTGGAGTTACCTTCACAGTAAAGGGATATAGCTTAATGTTACACAGCTAGCTAGATTATACGTAAGAACAGCTAGACTAACTATAAGGTCATGTTTCTGTTTCATTTTGCTGTTAAATGTCGCGGCCATAGTTCTCAGAACCATGATTATTATCTGGTGTGTCATATGAGGATTCACTGCTCTTTCCAACTGGTTCATAGATGTATGGCTATAATTCCCTACCAGTTCTTACTTACTTGACTCGCATAAGTTGCAGAATTAGGATTGACAGAAAACAACTCTGAACTACTGAATTCACTATCACAGTCTCACTAGTTCTAGTGCTGGCCATGGTAGCTATCACACACACTGAACAACTTCAAAATTGTATGGTTTCTACTACTGACCAGAGGAGCTGTTATCAACATCATTGCACAAACCACGTCTAATTCAGGAAGAAAATTTTCTGGAAGCAGGAAGCAAATAAATAAGGCAGAGGTTAAGTCCAAGTATTGAAGACACTAACGATAGTCTTAAATTTGTGACTTTTAAAACATTCTACACTTTAAAGGCGTCCTGTGTTGAAGTTTTGGAAGCATGCGTGTGCTTCTGTGTATGCAAAAATTTTCTTACTATAAAAGAACAAGGTTATCACAGATTATTTTATTTTCAATAATGTTATAAAAAAACGAACAATAAATAATACAATTCACACGCTCTCACATACAATTTTTTTTCATTGCTCCTAGTTAGTGATGATTGTCTTGTGTATCTGCATTAAGAAGGGTGTTTCTTTTGTTGCTGGAAGTTTGATTCTTGCATCAAATGTAAAGTATGCTTGCTTTTGAAATATTGACCTTAAGTGTTCGTGTAACTTGCATGTCAGAAAAGTCCAAATATTCCTGTGGTTGCACCACACGGACACTATTGGTTGCAAAAGCAACATCAGTAATTTATCTTCACACTCGGTAGCTAAAGATTACATTTGTCCACACTAGGCCATAGCTAGCACAGCTAGCAATAATTAGGTCATGAATAGGACAAAACAATGGTTTTTAGCTTAAAATTATTTAAAGGTCCCCTATGTTGTACCTAACTATTTCATTCTATCTATTTTCTTTTAAAGTGTAAACTGAAATGACAAAATAACAAAAAAGTGGCCAATAAGGGAATTATAATATAGTCCTCTGGTCTGATTTCCTCTTCTTTCAAGGCATAGAATTTTGCCATCTTCAATTTGTTGTTGACAGAGTGTATAATTTCTGTTACCTCTTTATATAATATTATAGCTATATACAATATTATATATATGGAATATGTTTATATGCTCTTTGCAGAAAATATTCATATTAAAAAAATTATGTTATGGCTAAACCATGTAGTATTCATGACAATCAACTCATTACACATTAACTGAAATCAATAAATAGATTATTGAACAAGTGATATAAATAATTCTTTAAGTCTTGTCTTTCCATCATGTCCTCCCACAACATGGAACTTGTCTGATGTCATGATACAGGTACAGCCATGTACTGCATGTGGTAGTTGTCCAGCCTGGACCCAGGTATTAGTCTCAGGGACATAGCGCTGGATGGTAGACACTGACTTCTTACTCTTCATGTCCTCACCACCAACTGCCAGTAGAGATTTTCCAATGTTGAGTGGACAGGATAATGTACAGTTGAGTGAAGGTAGTTTGTTCCATATGTTGGAACTGTCTGATGAGGAGTGTGAAACAAGAGCCTCCAGAGATACACTATAGACATCAGGACTGTCACAAAACAGTTTCTCACACTCTCCCCCCATGAGGTACCAAGTATTTCCTATAGTAGTAGACTTCATCATGCTCCATGGTGTTGGTGTAGATGGTCCAGTGGACCACTGCATGTTGGATACATCAAGTACCTCAACAGTTTGTAAACAGTCTCCATGGTAACCACTAGCCACCACCAGCCAATGTTTATATGAAGTAGCTGAAGGCCTCCAGCGAGGTGTAGGCATAGGAGGGAAGGGGTGTGTCCACTGGTTGCTGTCAGGCTGCCATTCTCCTAGTTCACTGCTATAAGAGGCATCTCTATTTCTTCCTCCCACCAGAACAAGTTTGTTGTTGATGGTAGTCATAGCAAACCTCCTGGTACATGGAGGTAGAGTGTGCCACTGGCAGGACTGTGTGTTGTAAGCCATCACTATGTAGTCATCCTCACCTCTGTCAGTGAATCCTCCTCCAACAAACACTGTATCATTTATCTCTACTGATTGGATGTAGCAACTCATAGCCAGTGGCAAGTCAGGACCATGCCTCCAGTCTAACTGGAGAGGGAATGTCTACACAATAACAACATTGTATAGTACCAATAATCAACTAGATCAAGAGATAAAATATACACTTAAATGGAATGTATAGCTTATTTATAATTGAAAGTACAATTTGGGTTGTCATGGTTACTGTTTACATGCTAATCAATTAAGCTGACAACCACATAATCATTATTTGAAAATGAACATTTACTACCAAACATATAGCAACACGTGTTTAAATATAGTTAGTAACAAATTTGTCCAAGTTGAGTTGGCACAATCACAAGAGAGGTATGGGGAATGTACTTCGTACAAAACCAGAAGCAATGTAGTCACGTAAAAGCAATAATGTGCAATTAAATTAGTATCCACATAAAAATTACTGTCCATATGAAAATGAGGTGGCTACTGTACATTTTGTGGTTACATTTGCTAGAGTTTAGTAAAATCAGTAACTTTTGCTCCTTAATGCCAGCTAGTAAACTGGGTGGACCTCAACATGTGGAATGACCTGCCAATTATCAAGCTATTGAAAATTTACTGTGCCCAATGACTTGTCCCTAGAATTTTTGACGTTCACAAGCTTTAGCTCTGTCCTAAGAATTCTTATGAAGTTTATAAGCTGCAGCACTACAAGGAAGTGACACTATCAGCAAATAGTTCCAATTTATGTACAAATGTACAGACAAACTTCTGAGAAGCAACTGACCTCTCTGGAGTGACCAAATCATGCGACCCAAGATTGCAGCTACAATAAATTTAGTACTTTTAGAAGCAACCACCTCTTATTTCAGACCAGCAACATACTTCTCAGTCTCAGCTCATTCAAAAAGAATACATTGATCCCTCAAGACCATGCTTACTGCCACAATTGAGACATTTTTGTCATGCATAAACATGTCTGGCTAGTAAAGACCTTTTTAAAAGACCCTTTTAAAAAGGGCTATCCAGACTAAATTGTAGAAAAGTAAATAATCTAATTTCAGCTCTGGATGTTCTGTATTGCACAGCTAAGCAACCAATTCACATGAGATAAAAGGTCTTAGTTAGCTGATGCTGCTTGTCAAAATCTGTCATTAGCCTGTGTAGGAATGCCCACTCCCCAGAATAGAGACCAGAGCAAGTCATAATGTTTGAGAATATTATCATTAACATTATAATTAAAATATATCATCAGATGACATTACCAACCATAATGCACTACATATAGCAGTTATATTGTTATATGCCACCCCACATGGCGCTGGGTTATGTATAAACCCTGTGGCAATTGCCGATGTAATTAGCATTGAGTACTTTGTAAAACTAGAATAATGAACATCTTAGATAAGATATAGGAAAAATTGCATTATCACTCCTATCACTCACTCTGGCTATCACTTAAAGAACATTGTAAAATTCTGTATATTGGCAAGTACATACAAGTATAAAACTATTCCATTCTTGAGTGTTTGAACATAATTAAAACAATTTCCCACTCAATGATTGCATTATAAATAATTGGAAACAATGATGTTGGTTACATATTATTATAAATAATATGTAAAGTTATTCAATGATGTATACTGCCTGAAATTATCTGGTATTTGGTGCTTCTATGATATAAAATGTAACACATTATTAAATGCATACCTGACGTTGGGATGGAATTTCTCTATATTTCTCTAGCTGTTTCTTGAGTTCTTCTACATCTTTTTCGAGACTGCATGTTTTAGCCTCGCATTCTTCATAAAGATTCTGCAGTTGCTTGTAGTCTGACTTCAGTTGATTGTTATCAGTTTGTAGTTGATTGTTCTCTGTCTCTAGTCTGTGGATATCTTCAGTAAGTTCTGCTTTCTCATTTTCCAGTTGAAGTTTGTCATGTACACTGTCTTCAGCGATTCTTGTCTTGTCAGCAATTAATGAACGTTTTTCATTTTCTAATGTAGCATTTGCTGCTACTAATTCTCCATACTCAGCTTCCAGTCTCGCTTCAGATGCCTTATACATACAATTCATATTTTTTTATGTACATATTATTAATTTAGATCCTGTTGCTATATTGTTAGTAGGTGTACTAACTTGGTAATGTGCACTATTTTTTGCCTTTAGGTATATGAGCTGTGCATACTAACCATTCTTGGGGTATTGCTATTTTTGAGTTTTAGTTTAATAGAATAGGCAGGATAAAGCAGGGAGCAGGTTATGTGAGGCTGGATATGGAGGGTCTACTAACTCTCTCATATCCACCTATATGGGACCAGCCCTACCATAAAACTCTCCTGCTGCCGCTCTCATACCTGCAGGAATTTACCATAGCTAGCTGCTTTACTGCTAACTGCAGAGCAGCCCAAGGTAGAGTTAGATCTGGCGATAACAGCTGGCAGCTACAATGCTAAAGTAAACTTGCTAAAGTAAACTTGCCGGTGTGCTACTTCAATTGAATTTTAATTGAATTTTAATTTTGGGCCGGAAACACGGAAAACACGGAAGAATTCGCTTAACACCGAAAATGCTGATAAACAAAGTTGCTAGTGGAAACTAACTGGGCAGGCCTGGGTAAACGGGATCTAAAATAGTTAGAGCATGCGCCTTAGGTACTGGTGGATTTAGTGCACTAAATGCACCAGTACCCAAGCGCTTATGCTCTAACTATTACATAGCTGTAAATAATTATTATACCTGTAGTTGACTAATAGTTTTGTCCTTCATTTTCATATCCTTCAATAGGAGTATGTTAGTGATGTTGAGTTGTGTTCCCATGCTGCCTTTATGCTTGTCTTCTATCTCACGTTTGATAAGTTGTAGTCTTCCCAGTAGTTGCTGACTGGAGGGTCTTGTTTGAGGAGTATTGTGGAGGCACTGAGTCACTAACTGGACCAGAACAGGATAGGACCCATTGAACTGCTGCTCCAAATTCCTCATGTAGTTACCACGACGCTCCACTTCAGTGCGACCAATCAGATGCCCAGGATTATTAGGGTCAGTGTAATTGGCAGAGAGCAGCTGTCCTGGAAATTTCTGCAAGTAATTATATCATACTATATTACAATAATGCTACATTAAGAAAATGGTCATGTAATTAAAAGAACATGAAAGGAACATGCTATATCTTATTATATTTTTGAATGGTATTAGAAAAACACACAGAACCCAAACGTGCATGTTCCATATACCGCATCATAAATCTAATCCACAGCAAAGTTAAATAACTAGTGATAAGATTCAGCACAAATGGCGAGCGAGCTGGTCTGACTGAAAATAAATTTGAATTTTTTGTGAGATAAATATTTTTGTTTAGTTTATTGCTATTCTTTAGCAACACACAACACTTCAAAACATTCAGTTGATAAACCAGCACAAGACCTGTTGTATTCACTTCATAACTTGACTATTGGACAAAGAATTTTCAAGGGGTAAGTAATCAAACTTCCAAAAATGATACAGGTAAGGATTATACCAGAGGTCTAGTAGATATATAGCATTACATTGTATTATATTAATGACTTGACTATTGGACTTTCAAGTAAGAACAAATCTGTTAGTAAGGCATATAGCTATGGCGAACAGCGCATTGACTAAGTAAATTTACCACCTCCACTAATAAAATACATGAATGCAGCTAACTTAGGAAGACTTAATTGCGAACATCTCTCTAATCCTGTCTCCGTAGCTCTTTGCTGTTTTTTTCCCTTTTCCTAGCATTTTTTACAAAGTCTGCTCTCCCGATTTTCTTGCGTCTGTACTCATGTTTATGTTTTTAAGTAGTATCCGGGTGTGGACATGCATTAACCTCTTTGAACTTTTCCATATTATATATATATATATATATAATACAATCTCAATTGAGACTCGTTAGTGAGTCTCACTTCGCTTGCCCAATTATAGTGGTCTCCAAAAAAAAAAGTTCCAGAATCTAAAGTTGAGTGTGGCCATAAATCAGTAGTTTATTATTGTAATTATTACTGCCACGTTCGTACAGTTTTGACTAAATGGCCAACATTGTTTACTACAAGAAAACATTCAGTTTGTCCATCGATGCACTACTATTTTCTAACTAGAAACTCTTCAATAGCTATATCAGCAAGCTACGGCTTTGTATTACACATTAACACTATGGGGATAGTACAAAACAACTTTCAAAAAAAAAATATACCTTGCTTCGAAAAATCTAGCTGACTGAAATTTCAATGAACACACTGCTTTAACTAAATTTGCACTTTATAGATCTTCTGCTAGTTATTGTTGGACTTTTGACAATAAATACTCTAAGCTAGTAAATAAATCGATACTATGCAATGACTGAATTTAAATTTTGTTGTGAAACAACTTAAAACCGGACGTTCCAAAACTTTAACATATTAGTTTCGTTTCAGGAGCCCATACAAAAAAATAAGAATGTTTTATTGGATATTTAAATTATTTTTTGTATTTCGTAGTGCAAGGCTGTATTGTAAACTGAAATTATTATAATGGTTACATGATTTACTCTTTCGATGCCGTAACCATGCTGGTAAAAACTGATCCGCATTCTATGAATTAAAAAACGATCTATTTTGGATAAAGCAGTTATTTCTTGTTTATACATTAAGTAGGTTTGTATTTCCTTAAAAAAAAATATTGAACCAGTACGGGCAGGTTACGTATTATATTTTAATTGCCTGAAAACTGAGATTGAGAAATTTTTATGGAGCAAGAATTTCAAGAGCACCGAGCACCCAAATATTATGTGATCTACGGACTCCAAAAACTCAGTAGAGAAAATATAAATTATTATAATAGAGAATTCCACTGCATTTTGGAAGAATATGGAATACGTTTTTTGTACTGGACATCAAGAGCAACTGAATGGTCTTGTTCCTTGGCATCTCCTCAAAACCTGCAGTAAGATAGACTGGTTACAGTTCCTTAGGCTTTTAGATGATTATTTGCTTGATATAAGGCTATACCTACTTTATATGCCTGTATGTCTGTTTATGGATTTTTGTGGTTGCTTGGCGGTAAAAAAACAAAAATCAAATTCGAAGTCTAAAAGATGTCCGAAGCGTTGAAGTACATTGACGTTCATAGGGTTAACGGAATGCCCACATAGAACCAAATGTTGTACTAGTTTTCTCCTGTTGTTTTTTTTAATCATTTGATGGCCATTCAAGTGAACAGAAATAGAAAAATTTTTGGTGCCTAGTCTATTTAACTGGCTTCTATTGATTTTCAAGTAAATCAGTTCACATGGACAAGGTATATTGACTTACTTGAGTAAGAGTGAACAGAGCAAGATGTCCGAATGAGAACACATCTAGAGATGGTCCATATCTGTGGTTCTCACTAAGAGCCTCGGGTGGCATATACACAGTGGTCCCTGGAGTTTTAGTCAGAGTCTGTGCTAGCTGACCTGGTCTAAAATTCACCATGCGAGAGTTGCCCAAGTCTGTGATCTTAGCAGTCAGAGAAGCAGTCAGGAGGACATTTCTTGCAGTAAGATCTCTGTGGACTATAGGAGACTCCATACTGTGTAGATACACTAGTCCACTGCATGTGTCAGTGAGAATAGAGATCTTGACAGGAAGTGGAATGGCTGGTGCATTCTCTAGAAGGTCATCCACACTCATTAGAAGTCTCTCCATCACAAGCAGAGGTAGATTGGAACCTTCCAGGAAACACAGACCAAGGAACTGTGTTATGTTAGGATGTCGGAGACCTGCCATCAGTTGACATTCTCTTCGATAAGTCTCTATAGTTTCTCGAACTCCTTCATTATTAGGATCCAACAATAGCTCATGCATACGTTTAGCAGCACAGGACACTTGTGTGTATTTAACCTTGAATGAACAAAGAAATGCACATTTTCACAAAGCATTATAGAACTACCTATGCAAATTATAAGTCAGTAGTCTTACATTCAAAAAATAATAGCAATGCATTAATTTAATTCAAAATTAAACATGTTATACACACATACATTCACAATAGGAAACAATGAGGAAGCTAAACTGCTCCATTTTCATATTATAGAATGTCATATTTCTGACAAGTAAAAGTTTCCACAACTTTTCCTATTATTTAGTTGAGCTTTACTAAATAAAATACATGATATCCTTTAGTTATAGCATTAAAAAAATTCCACTGAAGATGGCACTATTCTGATTTTTTTAAATGTTTTGGATCTCTCATACTTTATTCATTGACTTGGATTCTAACAATTTTAACCAGAATTTATGAATGGGGCAGGATTTCATTTGGAAATGTGGGGGGGGGGGAGGTGACTGGACTTCACATTCACCCCCCATCCAAAAATTTATTTTAGTGCAAAACTAAGCAATTTTAATACCATACTTTATTAATAATACCCAAGCTTTCACAGAAATATGCCATTTTTGAAGTTCTTTGGGAAAACTACATGAACAACTTTCTTTAAGGAGTCTCATTATTGCAGAATTTGAGAGGCAACATAAATTAACTAAAACTAAGACAATTGATAGTATAACTAACTAAATCTTTTACATGGTATTGAAGAAAAACTAAAAACTAACTAAATTTTCAGGGAGAATTTGGGAAAAAAACTAAAACTAAACATTCAAAATATTTTTTTAGTATGAATAACTAAAACTAAGAAAGTCTGGAATCGCTAAACCAAAACAACACTGCTTTTAACCGTACCTACAATGTTCTCACTACACAGTAGGGGAGGCGGGGGGGGGGGGGGGGGGGATGGACAGGGTAAGGGCTAGGATTATAAGAATTTAGCAAAAGAGAAACATGAATAAATGAAAGAAAGAAGAAGCAAAAAATAATGAAGAAAAAGCAAAGAGAACTAATGAAGGGAAATTGGAAAAAAAATTTTTTAATCAATGAGAAAAAAGAAGAATAAATGTAAAAACAAAAAAGGTAAAAAAAAAGACAGAAAAGTTACAATTTGTTAAAGTGCCCCTCAAAAAGGTGTGACACTGATATGTGTGCGGGGGCTTAGTGGTAAGTGTTCTTGAGAGTAGAGCTGAGGGTTACTTTATTGAATTTTCATAACCTTTTTTTTTGCAATGTAGTGAATGTATCATTAACCTGCACTTGATTAAATGTTAGGCTGCAGTTAAGTAAAGTGTGTACAGTACATTGAGTTATGTATGATACCAAAAACTGTCAATAACAACCTATACAAACATTAACCTAACAACTGAACACCAATACATCGACTACTCGAAATATCCTCCACAACTATTTATAAGCATAGGTTATGATTGTTGTTTTTTTAATTTTTTTTTGCACGTTACAAGTTTTCGACATTAAGGTGAAATTCTCCCCTCCCACCCCTCTATCCTACATAGTATCGAGTAGCCTTGAATCAAATGGTACAACACTCGGAGTTGGATCTTATGGATCTGTATTGGAAGTAAGTCATTCATAAAAATAACTGCAAGGGTGTGGCTAGTCTGTACCCAGACAACAAATCGCTGGAAAAAGGTCCCTAACTGACCTAGAGGAGATTTTTTTAGTTAATTTGACTGGTAAGTACAATAGACAAGGTAATAGAGAGAGGCCGTAAGGGGTGGGTGGGGCAATCTAACTGGATGTTTAAAAAATGATGACCCAAAAAACGTCACTAAAATATTCATTTATAATCCATACTGTTTATGATACATAGGGGCTTACCTTAATAGCTACCTTATCTTGCTGACAATTGGAGATACAGTTATCGCACAATTATCAATCAGTTGCCGGTGACCACTACATATTGTTGCTATCATGTCATCATCGTTTTGTTCAGTTGAGGCAGTTTTGGGTGTGGTTTGTTATATGGCTTAGTACCCTTCAACTACAATTTGAAAAATGTGTAGCTCAGCAAACACAACTGTATGTCAGTTGACCTGACCTTTTACCCACACATTGCAATTAGTTAAGGGTCTGACTACTTGCAAGAGTTTAACATTGCATCTGTCATCCTCTTGCAGCGAAACTGATCTGCCTTGCACTGCATACCATTGGATATAAAGTAATAGTATTGTTTTATTTGTATATTTACCTCGCACTTGTACTTTCAGCCCCATCCAAAAAATACTGCTTCAACTTTGCATCGTTTAGGAAACTGGCCTTCATAGACTGGGACCTCCTAGCCATATCGATGCTTGCGTGTATTTCAGCTTTAGTCAGTCATCAAACAGTTAATGATTAAGGCGGTGGTTGGTAGGTGTGTCCGTTAGCTATATAGGGTGATGGTGTGGCTGGGGATTCTGTGCGGGGATTCTGTGCGGGGATTCTGTGTGCACACTCACCCGGTTCAGGAACTTTTTGAGGAGATCGTTTCCTATTCAAAACGGCTCTTTTACGGAAATTATTTCCTTCGAAAGTTCCCTCCAGTAGGCGTGGCTGAATTATAAGCTGGAACACCCCACCTGAATTAGAACTGGTACGGATCGTCGTGCGTACGTGCCCACCTCTAGCTCTCCACGTTCAGACCGCGAAGCCGTGCAATGGCTGATAATTCCTCCTCGGATTGCGTACTAGACCTGGAGCTGGACTATGCATCCTCGCAGGATGATGTACAAGCCAATGTGGAGGTCGGAGCTGAAAAAAATAATAAGAAATTCACTGCAGCTCAACAAGACACCCTAAATTTTTATTATAGTAGGGGAATGAATGGCATTCGAAAGGAATGTTCCGCACTTATTTCTAGGGCAGCCCTAGAAAGTTCCCTTACAATTACTCAAGTAAAGGTAATTGAGCAAGGTGGCTGAAAGAATGACTTAAGACATTGATTGATCAGTATAGTAGTAGTAATAAAACTTTATAAGGAGTATTTCAAAATACTAACTTGTTAATTAACTGGGTTATTCAGAAGAATATAGAGTAATGTAGCTAGCTAGTTGTATATAATAGTCATTGAAGCTATTGTGCTTTTGCAGGGATGGATAAAAAAGAAAAATTACCGGCAGAGGAACCTGAAACCTGTAGATGGAACTCAATATTTTAAGCCAATGAGGAGTACATCGTGGAATGAGTATTTTAAGACATTTAGTGCGAGTGAAGGTAAGAAATTAATTTTAAGGTAGTGTGCACTTATAATACAACATGATAGTACTAGCAAGTACCCCGCCACATAGTGGCGCTTGACGTATTGCAAAACAAGAATGCAGTAGCACAATTTATCTTGCTCAGTTATCTCAGTTCTCATTCTCTACCATTGGTTAAGGTTACATAAGTTTCTATCCTACTCTCTTTTTTCTGAACTATCTGAGCTTTTCTTTAACCCCACCTCTCCTATCTTCAGCTCTTCTTCTTAACTCATGGAGTCCCCTTTACCTTTGTCTATCTCTCCTGCTTATGAACTTCCATTTTAAACCTACACCGCCTTACCTCGCCGATTCCATTCTCTTTTCAGTACAATTCATCATCTTTAACCTTCTCTTCCGTACTTTTTGAAAACTATGCTGCCTTTCACCTGCTGTTTAGAAATAGCCAGCACGTTCTATTTAATGTGACAACACTTTACCTAGCATAAAGTGACAATGCTTTACTGAACCTTACAAAGCTCATGAACTATTCATGAATACACACACCGTCGGTAGTCGTCATTACTGACACAAGCGTATTATTATATAGATTACGATTTAGAGGTTTTTGTATGTGACGGTATTATTGTTTTGTACTAGATTTTGAGTTTGAGATGTATTCAATAAACATTAAAATCCATTTTGTAACATATGTGTTCAAAGTAAATGGGGGTCATAAAAATTTATATAGGAATTTTTTTATTTATATTATTTGAATGAATCACATTTAATGTTATCCACTGAGCATCAATGCCTATGTGTGCTCACAATTTTCTCTCCTCTTATTGCACAAGTAAGAGTACAATATGAAAATATTTCACGAGCATGCAGTCTGTTCATGAGCCTAGTAAAATATCTCTATATGTGACCGTCTACAGGAAAACCGGGCACAACGCGGCGTGCATAAATATCGAGAAAAGATCGATCGATTTCTTAAAAATGTATTGTTTCAAGCCGACGGAAGGGAACGGTTAGGTCTTATAGTGGGAACGACTTAAGCTATGACGATAAAACTTGGAGAGCTCAATATCTGGACGCCGACAACTCCGTAAGTGCAAAAAAAAATTTTTTTCGAAGGGTGCCACGTTGTGCCTGGTTTTCCTGTAGACGGTCACATATTATATTACAATTGTGATAAGTAATTTGCTGTACCCTTTTTTTTTTTGTCCACACCTTTTTCAATATTTCCATTTGTTTCCCTTGCTGCGCATATAAAATCTATTACTGCAGTAGTGAAATAATTTTAGCACATTTTGAAGGTGAGGTTGATCGATGAAGTTAACATAGAATGATAGACTTCATATTGTGAAAAGAAGAGGAACTAATGCTATTTCTGGGATTATAAAGTACCCCTGCATTGTTCTTCTCATGCTGTCTTACTGAACTGCTGCCATGTAATTAGTGTTGTCATGGACATGGACTGTGAGTGCAATAGAAAGCTGGCCATGGTTATAAAATTATAAGCATGACCACATAAACTAAGTGTAATCTGACTTGGAAGTAATTCCATTCCACTATATACTGGCCACTCAATAGATAAATGAGTAGCATTGCAGTGTGGTGGATTCTCTCTGTAATCAGTGTTGTTGTGAATAATAGCTGGTAGAATAGCAAGACAAGATGGAATACAATCTTTGAATAAGGCTGCAAGCCAGAGCTACAAAAGGATTTCTCCATCTGAAAGGGAAAGTATCGTGCCATTAAAGAAAATGAAAGAAATGAAAGTGAAAGATATAGAGAAGGAAGGACTCTTAATTTTCAAGAAAATACAAAAGTTGGTGAGTATGAAAGCGTATTCACAACATTTTGTATGTGTCAAACATTGCAAATTTTATTTAAAGATCATGGTGTCAAATTTAATATTTTGTTTGCGTAATCATGCATTTTCCCACTTGACTTGAAACTGAGCTATTTAAATGCTTAATAACATGCTGGGGTATGGAGAAAAATTATGTTTACTGTGCAAGTGGTATATTTATATAATTTAGTACTTCATACATTCAAACTGTCCAATGAGATTGCTCAGTTCATGGTGAATATATTTTATACCCACGTCCTAGGAGGTGAATAAGTAAATCGTCCAATCAAATGTGCATTTCCTACATCATAGAGCCATGGTACAAGTCGGTTGCTCCACTCCTTTCAATCAGTACGGGATTTCCACTATCCTCGGGCCTTTGGCCCTCGGTTGTGTACATACCGTACCACCCTCCACATTGTGGTGTAACATCGGTCATTTACACATTAAATATTAATTAATTTTGACTTTTTAACACTCCCACGACAAAAAACGGTTTTTAATTACGTACATATGGTAAAGGGGTTTCACTGTCTTAGTAGCAAAAAAAACTGTGTAAAGGCAGCCTATATATATTTGCTACTGTAATGCACAACACTTTCACACTTGCATGTTTACTGAACATACCAGCACAAGACTACTTCTTTCTGAGACTATTGGACAATGGATTTTCAGGTAAGGACCAATACTGTTGCGTAGGGCATGTAACTATGACGAATAGTGCATAAACTTCCTTTCAAATACAAAATGAACTCTGGTAAGTTTGTGAGTTTTAACTGCACCGCAAAGAATTCAAAGTGGTAAACAATTCAATTTCTTGAATTATACGGGTAAAGATCGAAAAATCAAAGGATTCTGTTTAGTGGCGTATAAGGACAGGATCAATCTCCTAGTAAACACAAAAACACGAGGGTCAAAGTACAAAATGACATGTGTATGTCCAAACAACAAATATCCCCAATTTTCAACTGAGTTATCCCTGATAGTGTCTCGCTCGCTTCGCTTGCTCGCCAATTGGGGATATTTTTTTATGTTTATGTTTGAACATACACTATGTCATTTTTGTACTTTGGCCCTGGTGTTTTTGCGTTAGTTCGGTGGTCGACCCCGTCCCAATCTTCACTAAACGAAATCCTCTGGTTTATCGATCATTACCCGTATCATCCTAGAAATTGAATAGTTTACAGATTTGAAATTTTTGCGGGTATAGTTAAAAACTTACCTGAGTTTCACTACTAGTGGCAGTAGTAAGTTATTGTGCTATCTGTCTTGGTTGTACGCCCTACGCCACAGTATTTACTTGGAATTCATTGGCCATTAGTTCAACCGTGAAGGTAAGTCTTGTGTAGGTATGTCCAGTTGTGTGAAAGTATTGTGAGTTAGAGCTACTACTTAACAACAAAAAGCAAATGTTTAAATAACATGACTTGTTTTGTTTTTGTTTTTGTGGTTTTCATTTGTGCTCAAGCACATCACTAGTTGGCGAGCGAGCGAGACACTTACAGGGGTAACACAATCGAAAATCGGGGATGTTTATTTGTATATATGTTTGGACGTACGTATGTCATTTTGTACTTTGACCCTCGCGTTTTTGTGTTAGTTATGTGGTCGACCCCGTCCCAATCTTCACTAAACGAAATCCTCTGGTTTATCGATCAGTACCCGTATCACCCTAGAAATTGAATTGTTTACCGTTTTGAATTCTTTTGCGGGTGCAGTTAAAACTTGAAAACTTAAGGGACTTCCATTTCTATTCGAGTTAGTGGCGGTGGTAAGTCAATGCGCTCTTTGTCATGGTTACAAGCCGTGCGCAACAGTATTTACTTGAAAATACATTGTCCACTAGACTACCGCTAAGGTCAGTCTGTGTAGGTGCATGTCCAGTTGTGTCAAAACATTGTGTGTTACAACCACTACTTAGCTAAAGAATATCACAAAGAAAATGTTTAAATAACGTGTATTGTTTTGTTGTTGTTTTTTCCCTTCAATTCAAGCAGTTGCAGAGAGTTGTTACTATGGCACTGAAATCCCTTTACCCTGTATGCTAAATTTAAAAACTGGACCTTATTTTCAGTAGCTTCAGTGTTAAAAGTCAAAATCATTCTATAAAAATAGTATAGTCTTTAGGCTCGCTCGCCATTTGTGCTCAAGCACATCACTAGTATACATGAATATGTGTGGATGGTACATATGCCCCTTAAACCTGTGTTAGAGCCTTTTTTCTCCTAAAAACATGACTTTCTTTTGATACTACGGTATTAAGCAAGTCTTACTTTAAAAGTGTGTGATAATTCTTGGGAAACACTTGTTATTCAAGTCACAAAATGTTGCCGCGAGCGACTACTATACCAGACATATAAGTGATACAATCTTTGATCACATGATAATGACAGAATGCCAACTGTTTGCTCACATTGGTTCATTTTGAGTAGTTCATCATAGTGCTGAGGATTTGCACCGCTGGTGCTTGAAATTTTACATACTAGTTATGATTTCTTCACCCTGTTGTATGTGTGCATGTAAATTTCAACATAGGGTGATGTCGGGACAAACCATAAACACTGAATAGTTGAAACAACTGGTATAAATGTGGCCATGACTGGTGAAGTATATTATTTATGATATTGGCGTCACTTGCAAGATTAAATGTGAATATGGCTCATTCACCAAGTTTGGTTGTAGAGTAAACCTAACTCAAAATATGAACATATTGTAGCTATTAACAGGTGACTTATTTTTAATGCTCAGATTGATGAACTGGAAAATTTTGGCTATTCTGCTTTTGCGTGGGGATTTTATAGAGACGATGTGCAGTTTACAAGCACAAAAGATGCGGCTTGTTGTTCATCCCACTCAGTGTTGGAGTATCTGCATGCTGTTGTAGTCAACAGTAAGTTTGAGCATATGATGATTTGGATTAAATCATGGTATTGGTAGGTAAGGGACCACCGCCAACAATCAACAAAATTATGGATAACCAACCTTTCAAAGGAAAAGGTATGTAGAAATACAGAATTGGGTACCATAATTGATTTTATTTGCACTTAGTGTGCATGTCCAGCTCCCAAGCTGTGGTTTTCCAAGTTACCATTTAATCACCACAATGAAATCCAAGCTTTTATTTATTTTATGATTGTTTTTATTTTATTTTATAATACACCCATATACTCACTATTTGTTATTCCGTTATTATCATTATACTTGCCCATAACATCTGTACTGCTGGTTTTTTTAATAATGTATTTCCTACAATGGAAATTCAGCTTTATGTAGTGCTTCCATGGCTACAGCAGGCACAGCAGATATAAACATGTGCACTAAGTTCATTATCTATGTGTGAGCTTGTGTGCATGTTCATTATTTGGTAGACAAAGGAGTTTCAGCTGCACCCAGTGGTACCAAGGCTGTTCCTAGGGTAACCAAGCCAGTCTCTATGGCAACGACGAGCGCAGCAGGTAATACAGATCATATGAAGTTGGTTGTATGTATGTGTGTTATAATGTACGTTTGTACACTTATTATTTCAGTCAGTGGAGTTTCCGCCGCACCCAGTGTTACCAAGGCTGTTCCTAGGGTAACCAAGCCAGTCTCTATGGCAACGACGAGCGCAGCAGGTAATACAGATCATATGAAGTTGGTTGTATGTATGTGTGTTCTAATGTACGTTTGTACACTTATTATTTCAGTCAGTGGAGTTTCTGCTGCACCCAGTGTTACCAAGGCTGTTCCTAGGGTAACCAAGCCAGTCTCTATGGCAACGACGAGCGCAGCTGGTAATACAGATCATATGAAGTTGGTTGTATGTATGTGTGTTATAATGTACGTTTGTACACTTATTATTTCAGTCAGTGGAGTTTCCGCTGCACCCAGTGTTACCAAGGCTGTTCCTAGTGTAACAGTGGACATTGCAGGTATTGTATAATAGATATAGTTGGTAATGTATGAAACTTCAGTTATCTGTACTGTTTTAAAGTAATATTTATTATGTATTGCATTGTGTGTGTGTGTGTGCGCGTGCATTGACTTCAGCTGAAAGAAATGCATTGGTAGCAGTAGACTTGACTACAGTTGATGAAATGACCTTATTTGAGTGGTTAGTGCTTTATATGTGACTGTGCATGTGTTTATGTCTAGAATGTATATGTTTGTGATCAATGCTTTATACATTTTTAGTGAGTCTTGGTGGTTGAGAGAGTTTAACTTGCTGAAAGAGGACAAAGCTGTTTTGGAAAGTACGGAGTGGTTGAATGACAAAATCATCCAAGCGGCTCAAGATCTTCTCCAGAAAAAATCTGACATGGATGGATTCCAAAATCCACTTCTTGGCTTAAAATTTAAACCAGTAAAGGCAACTTCACCATTTCTTCAAATCCTAAACATTAATAACAATCATTGGGTAACTGTAACCAATAAAGTGGGGGACCGTGTGTTCAATGATAACGTATTTATTTACGATAGTCTACTACCCCACAAAATTACCATGACCTTAAAGAAGCAAGTATGCACTTTCTTCAAAGTTGCTACGAAGCAGCTAACATTCAATGTTGTAGATGTAATGAAGCAGAAGAACTCGTACGACTGTGGGCTGTTTGCTATAGCAGTGGCCACTGACATTGTTCATGGTCGGAACCCTGTGAAGTCTATGTGGTCGACACAAGATATGCGACCTCACCTGATGTGCTGTCTGGAAAAGGCCGATATCACTCCTTTTCCTATTAGGGAAGAACGAAAAATCAGATTTGGTCGAAGTGTCAAGAACTTTAGCAGTGTTGATGTGCACTGCACATGTCGAATGCCTTTTGACCAGGGTGAAGATGGTGGCGACATGATACTTTGTAACTTGTGTTCCATTTGGTTCCACAAACAGTGCATATCAGATGATGTTCAATTGGTTATTAAAGATTCGAAATGGTTTTGTATCACGTGTGCATTTCTAATGAAATGAACTAATTTTATCACTTTTATCAATATGATTATAAAACACAATTTAGAATTTATGCTGTTTCAAGCAGGTGATTTGATACGAATCTTGTAAAATATAATGAAAGGTGCATATGCCAATGATTCAAACGCATCCACACACACACAGAGTAGCATATGTACACACAATTATGTACACATGCAGAATGCATGTGTGTACAGATTGATTATGGCACATAGTATGATGCACTTACATGTAGTGACATGCACACGCATTGTGTGACATTCTCGGTTGCACTGCTCGTTAACATAACCGATGAGAAAGGCAATACCACTGTGCTAAAGATTTTTTGATTATGCTAGTAATGCAAGAAGAGTTGGTTGGTACTTATTCAACTGAGTTAGCAATTGCCCCATTTTAATATCTCATCATATAGTTATAAACACACTATATTAAATGCTAATATCTCATCATATAGTTATAAACACGCCATATTAAATGCTAACATGATTACATTTGAAATGAAATGTATATTCAGTGGAAGATTAGGTTTGGCTCTCTAGCCATTCATTTATCACAGCAAGTATGACTACTTGAGAAGAGTGTTAATCATTATTTTCATCGCAACTGTTGGCAATCATTGACATAACCAACTAGCAGCAATGGGAGGAAGTGATTAGTTCGGACGAATTACAAGAGGGATAAAGAGACATCTGCATATACATATGCTGATCGTACAATGTGTGTTACACTATGTGTGTTTGTGTGTCATACTATGTGTGTGTGTTTGTGTGTCACACTATGTGTGTGTGTATGTTTGTGTCGTATTATGTGTGTTAGTGTGCTGTACTATGTGTGTGTGTGTCATACTATGTGTGTGTGTTTGTGTGTCATACTATTTGTGTGTCGTACTATGTGTGTGTGTTTGTGTCATAGTATGTGTGTGTGTGCTTGTGTGTTGTAGTATGTGTGTGTGTGTTTGTGTCATAGTATATGTGTGTTTGTGTCATAGTATATGTGTGTTTGTGTGATGTACTATGTGTGTGTATGTGTTTGTGTCGTACTATGTGTGTGTGTGTGTGTCATGATATGTGTGTGTGTGTCATACTAGGTGTGTGTGTGTATGTGTTGTACTAAGTGTGGATATGTCCAGGGCTATATAAACTGCAGCCACTGCTGCCTTGTGCCGTGCATTTGCTGGGATGCAAATTCAAGGCTGTTTCTCATTAAACAGCAATGGTCCAGGTGGGACTTCGGGTGCCCACACCACTTGATGTGAGGAAAGGCCTGTTCTCCTGTGAGTTCCTAGCTTGGCTCCAGGAGCTTAGCTTGCACGGCTCACAGTGCCTGCTTAGTGCACAGGCATCCTGGCTCTGCCAGGTGCACATAACCGCTAGTGATTGATAGAGAATTTGCTTTTTTGTGAGTGTGTGAGTATGTGTGTGTATCATACTGTGTACATTTGTATCATGTACAGTAATCTCAATTCTGAAATCAGTAGTGCATTAGTTTGATAGAAATAGATATATCTCAGTTTTGCTAATGAGTTACACTTGACACAGCTTCGCTGTATAAAACAATGATATCAATCAATATTGTCTTCTTAATTGTCATCATCGTCCTCATCAGTTTTGTCATTATCTTCATCACTGCTACTGCCATCACTATAATCATGATTGTCACAGTTCCAATCACACTCAGTACTTGACAAAAAATTTGAGAAAAGTTTCGAGCATTTCGTGAGTTGAAGCTTTACTTCATTGTTCAATGCTTGCAATCGTGAGACAGCTCCTCGTCCAAATGCAGAATCATGCGAACGATAATCCTTGAGGAGGTTTTCCAACTTCTGCAATTTACTGGAGTGATATTCTAACATGTTCTTCATTTCTGTCTTCAATAAAGCTATCTCTTCAGTGCTTCTCTTCTTTTTCAAATGAGCACTGATGATGTCTTGCTTTTCCTTCGAAAACATTGAATTTGACTGTGTCCTAGAATACAATAGATTTGGATCTAAAGCTTCCTCCATAAGTATTCCTTTTGTTCCTGGCCCATTCTGTGCTTCTAAACAGGAATTATACTGCGGCACTAGACTTTTGATGGTGGCAGTTTCCTTGCTAATCTGAATAGCAAGTTTTTTGGCAATTTTCTGTCCTTCTGCAACATAACAACAAAAATTTTATGATAATAATCATGCATGTAATATTTATGAGCCAAACTGAGTGACTGGCCTAGTGCTTGGTCGCACCTTCCATTTAGCCATTCTTGTGGTTAGGACTTGGAATAATAATAATTTGATTAACCAGATGCATCTGAGGTGTACACATATACAAAGTTTTTACAAACCTGCATATTTTGCTTTCAGCTGTAATAAAAATTGCCTTCTACATGAAGCAGAGCATAAAGCTTGCAGAACCTGCTGCACTCTCTCTGTGGTGAAACACCCTTGAAGTTCCAAGAAATTTTGATCAGATGGTCCCCATCTAGACACGATCTTGTACTTCGCCTCAATGGTTTTTAGCTCTTTGTCAAGCCTTTTAAAAACATTCTTCCATTATTAATTCCTAATACAACGAACAAAATCATACCTTAAAATTTCACTGTAAAAGTCCAGTTTGCTAGAACTTTCTTCCACTTTGAGCAAGGCTTCCCTGTGCAAATATCAATACATACGTAACAGTTAACAATTACTTCACACAACTTGGGAGTGAAAGATAATGAATACTTTATCAATCATTAACTAAACTAAATTACAGAGATACCACAAGGGTGTGCTATAACTAGAATTTTGGTTAATTTACTCTGGCAGGCGAAATTTCACACCAAGGAAACCATATAACGCAATGCAAATGTCTGTTTTGTGCAATACAATTATACGTAGAAGAAATGGAGCTTGATGTAAAAATTAGTTTTAAAAAACGTGTTACTATAGTGATACCTTAATTCAAAGAATGATCGCAGCAGCCCATAGTACTCTAACTTCCATTGAGGCACAACATCTAACAATTGAACACTTAAATGAACATCAAAGTAATTGCTGTACGAACTAACTAGGCTTTTCTTCGCTCATCATCTGTGATTCTAACTTCAACCATTCTTCTACAATCACCACAGATACTTTGCCACCTGAATAAAGTATTCACTAAATAAAAATTGAGAAGAAAATTGTGTCTTACCTGAAAAATTGGCAGTGAGTTGGTCAAATGTTTCTGTTGCTACCTGCTTGACACCATAAGCCTTCTTCAAACGATGCACTAAACTCGCACCTATATGCAGCATGAATGAAATGCAAAATAGATTTCAAGTTTCTAATAAAGTGTACGTTGGAGTGAGCGAGCATGATCGGCATGATGAAGGAACAAGCAAGCAAGGGACATACATTGGCAGATGACACACACAGAAAACAATTATTACTTCACACATGAGGACAAACATGCATTCAAACTTCATTTGCACATTATCTCATGTAAACACCTGAGCTACAGTATATAGTGGACTGACCCAGCTAGTTCAGTTGTGGTTATTGTTCAGTTGTTATTGTTACAGTTGTGGTTTAAGCCACTCAGCTATTCAGTTCTTCAACGCTTCTAGCCATTAGCACTGGAACTGTACTCCATCACAACACATCTCTTCTTCATTGCATATTTTACTTGAATACTATTCGACTTTCTAATCATTTACTCATCATTGTATTATCATCCTATTTCAATTCAATATATTTCAAAACCTACCCACTTTAATTGTCTGGGGTGTTGTCAACTTTACTCTAGGCTAGGGATACAGCGGAACATTTGTGCAAGGAATAGACATTCCCAATGCAGTGTTCGGTTCATTCAAGGGTGAGTTGTATTGCTTATACTGAGTAACCAGTTGCTACACTTAATTCTGCACTATAGATGATTCAGTGTATGGACAATAATTATGGAAAAAAGATGCGTTTTTACCAATCTAACTTACTTCCAACCTTAACCCAACAATGTCTTCTTGAGAATAAACACTGCAGTTACTTTCTAATTTGGGTTCTCACTAAGCTATGCATTATCCCATTTTTTGGAAGTAATCACTTTTTAAATAGCCATGCCTGTCACCATGTTTCATGTTTATTAATTGCACTCATTGAAGAAAAGGAGTGTAGCAGTGGTGGTTACTGAAGGAAATACAAATATACTGCCATTGTAATGAAAGGTGACATTTTTGGGGCACAAATGCTATAGCTTGTGGGTTCATTGCAAACCACAGCTCTAATCATATAAAACAATTTACTCATGTGATCAGAGCCACAGGTAAAACAGATGACTTTCTACTACCACTACTCTACCACCTTGTCAACTTACTGAGTCCATCTTTCTTCTTGCTTGCATAATGTAACAAGGCATGTACAAGCACATCAATGCGATGTGAGGGTCGCATCTCCTTAGTCATTCGACCAAAGCGTCGGAGATACGACCATAATCGCTCCATACCCTCACCATCACTTAGCCCCACACCAGTACACCTCTGAGGGGCCAAATAAAATCTAGAATTTAAATATAATATAAAAATATAAGCATTTAAAAAAATGTGGATGTTTCACAACCATGCATCATCTGTTAAGCATTCCATCCATGGAGACAAATAGTAGGATGAAATGTAATAATCACAAGACACTTAGCGAAGTAATGCCTATAAACCAGCCCCTCCCACTAAAATCACCTTACCTGGCATGAAACCTTATGGCCAAAAGAATGGAAAGTTGGAAGACAAAGATGAATTCTTTCAAGTATACCACTATGACTAGAAACCTATATGTTTAAGCATAACTTTACCACTGTGCAACAATCATATGCATCTGTCCATACCATACCTCAAGATGCCTATGTAGCATACAAGCTACATCGTACATTATATACATATCTACTTTGTCCTGGTTCTTCAAGAGAGCTTCTATCACGCATACTGCATAGGACAGCCTGGTAAATGAATATATGAGACTGCATTCCACTATAGCCACGACTTAGAAATTAACGAACCTTTCCCCATGCTTCAAATTAAAAAAAGTAGCAGGAATCTCATGGCGACATGAAGACCCAAACAAAGCAGTTTCATCCAGAGCATGATACCTGCTTGCACTTCGAAGCATATTTCCAGCCAAAAAATTATGACATTCCTGATAAAAAATGCATAAAATTCGGCTGTGCGAAAATGGAAAGTAAACAACAACAACAACAAACTCACTTGCGGTCTCTCCTTATGATTACTATGACTACTTGCTACATACTCATCTACTTCAGCCTGATCAATGAAACTAAGATGACCGTGGAGAGGTGGACGATAACTATTTCCAGCCGACTTTTTACGTGGTAGACCAAACAGAGCATCAAGAGAATATATTTTTATTCCTTCATTCTGAATAATAAATACAAACATCACTGCATAAAAAAGACATACAAGCACAAGAATGGCACATCGTATCCACTCGATTAAACTCTGCTCTCATTTAGTAGCCTCCCAAATGGAGCTTAATTAAAAAAATAGCCGTTCTCAAATAGTAGTCACAGATGGACCTTACCCATTTTACAAAGGTTATTGGAATCCCTTACCAACTTGCAGTACCTGATGACAATTCAGTTCCTTTTATTTAACTGACATTACTACTATAGTATTTTTGTCCATAGTTTTTGTTGCAGGTGAATGATTGAATGGCTGTAATTTGTGGCATATGATTGAGTGGATACGTTGTGAATAATTAAAGCAAATATTCACCTTATGACATGCGGGACATAAATTGCCAGAATCCAAATGAGGAGAAATATATGATAAATGCTGAATTTCATGTTTAAAATACCTACATAACCAATAATCATGGTGATCAGCACACAATATAGTACATTACGAGTATGATGCAAGAAACACAAGATTTACCGGTACTCTTCAAATGAGTCAATCAAACTTCTGTAAAAATTTTTTTTCTGTAAAAAAAAAAAAAAAAAAAAAAGTAACAAAAGTTACTACTTAGCCATATATGTAACTACCTGCTTCATGGAATGACTACTTAAAATATTTATTGCTGCACAGAAACTCTTCAGGGAAACATGGGACTCCAGTAACAAAGATCGTGCCCAATCCAGAAGAGAGAATGTGAAGACCAATTTAGGATAATGGGGAGTTGCAGGCCAAAGTTGGGCACGTACTAATGACACTGTATACGGCTCACAACCACAGTGAACAAATGCAACAGTATGCTCCCTGCCTGTGCAAAAACAACAACAAAATAACTAAAAAAAACCCAAAAAATAATAACAAAACAATGGTGAACATCCTCAGAAATAAGTGAAGCACAAAAATGTGTGAACCCTCAGCGCTACTATAGCTAGCTATTACAATATAATCTCAGACCAAAAGAATATTTATTGGCAATTCTAATCAGGTATCTTGGAACTCCATTAACTTCCCCAAGCAACCGCGGACCGCAAGAATTAAATTGTTAGCTCACGTGATTATGGTGTGACGATAATGGGTGTCACCCACAAAAGCTGGTAGCTATGCGGAGCTGAAAGCTTTGATTTTCTCAACAATTAGCCTGAAATTAAAAAAAAGTAGCACAATAAATGGTCCTAAATCTTAGTTCTGTGTAAGTTCTTACATAAATAATGGTTAATAGTCAGTAATCTTCAAAATCAGAGCGTGCAGACAGACAAGATGACTACTATATCCCTTTTCTTCAACACTTCGGGCGTCTTTTTAGAATTCGAATTTGATTTTTGAATTTTGACTGCAAAGCAACCGCAAAAAATCCACAAACAAATGGCCAGGCATACAAAGTAGGTAGCTACAGCCTTATAACAAGCCAAATAAGCTTCTAAAAGACTGAAAATAACCGGAACCAGTCCATCTTACAGCAAGTTTTGAGGAGACTCCGAGAAACTAGCCCAGTCGATTGCTCTTGATGTCCTGTAGGTATTCTTTCAAAATGCTGAGGGACTCTCTATAGGCTTCATACTTTCTATTCTGAGTGTTTGAAGTCCATAGGCAATAAATAATTTGGGCGCGACCTGAAAAATCTTGGTCAAAATTTTTTCTTGATCTTTGTTTTCAGACAATTAATACTTAATCTGCCCATAAGGGTTCAATATTTTTTAAAAAGGAAGTACAATGTCTACTTTATGTACAAAAAAGATATGACGGTTTAATTAAAAAACAGATTTAACCTGTTCTCACCCGTATATATGCGATTATGGCATAGGGGTTAAAAAAAAAAAAAAAGATAACTGCAAGATTAGATGGATTTGAGTCAGTCAATTGAAATTTGTTGTTGTGGTAGCTAATGCATTGATATATTTAGATCTTTCAGCCTTTCAGCCCTTTGTAATTCTTTCAGTTTTCATTTGTGCTTACTTTTTACATTACTAGAATAAACAAGTACAGCCTTGCTTTTCAACACAGCAACGAAATTGTAATCTACTGAACATGCAATTGACCAGCTTATTCCACATACTAAGTTTCCATTAGAACACCCTACCAAAGCATGATTTTCAAACTTACCACGTTCATCAATACACTGTAAAGACACTTCTTTTTTATTGCAACAGTCATGGAACGTTCCATAAATGTACTTTTTTGGACCACAATCCACTGATCTATAATGATCTTCCTATAAATAAAATGGAGCAATAATTACGTTAATACAGTTGTAAAAAAGAACATAAGAACAAAAAATAAATTCAAAATGCATGTACATAGAGTATCACTTCACACATTGTTATGGAACATGCAACCCCTTTTATTGCCCACTCCTCTAATCATGTCACAGTTTTTTTTTAAGTTTTAAACTTTTCAGAATTTTGCTAATTAAAGCTATACTAGCTCGCTTGATATTTGTGCTGGAAACAGTGCTATTCTGGATTATTAGCACAAGTAACGCGATTGAAATAGCATGAAATGAAGCCAAGTGCTATTTCAATTGCTTTACGGGTGCTATTGATCCCTAATAGCACAGGTTACCAATGTTAACACTCGCTAATAATAGGTCAGCTTTTTAAAAATCATTTGTACTTGTAGCTACAGTGTATCCTTCACTCACTATCTCTGTATTTAAGGATTAGCTTCCTCTGGAATTTCTTTTTCAATCTATGGCTCCCTTTTAATATGTGGAAAAAAATTTCCATCTAATACGGGTAGAACTTCAGCACTAAAGAATGACATTATCTCCTACTAGAAACTACTCCAACTGTATGTTTCCAAGGCTAAACCTGCATGCATGTACCTGTTACTGTTTCACTTAAGTTTCCCCGTGCAATTTCAATTGAACAGGGAGTTTTCCCATACATTTTGAATGGTCGATTTATGTGTTGTGCTATTATGTAATGCTATAGGAGACAGGGAAAAAAACATGTACTACTAATCCACTTCCTCTGTAATACTAAGTTTAATATGGTCACATGTGAAGGTATACACACATCATTAGGCATTAATTTTCATTCCCTAGGTAATTAAATAGAATAAAAAGCAATAATAGATAATGCTGATTGATTAAACTGACAGAAATCTTAATGATAAATATTGATTCAATGAGAGCCAGGACTAAAGACGTGAACAGCCAATAATGGCCAAAACATTCAATGATTACATTATACTTGCTAGTTTGCAATCTTACGCTGGTCATGCATACTAAAATTCATATTTTTTAGATGATAGTTTAGCTCCACATAGCCTTAGTTGCATAATATATGTATACTATAGTCAAACCTCACCTCCCATTTTTCTGCAGCATGAAAAATATTTTTTGTGGTATGTTCATCACCAAAACATTGGATGCAATAATAAGTTCCAGGACCACACTCCTGACAACGAATCAGTGCAGGAAATAAGCAGACAGAACAAATCTGACTAACAGCCATACATTCTGACTCTGTAAATGCTGTCAGTAAACCACTCCTGATTTTGTTCCACCCCAATATGCTTGACTTAGTTTCAAGCTCATGGTGACTTGGCTCAATACAAGCCAGATTTTCTGTCAAGAGAGAGTCTGTCAAGAGAGAGTCTGTCAAGAGAGAGTCTGTCAAGAGAGAGCCACTATCGGAATTGGAAGCCGAGCTCGCAACAACCTCCTGTTTGGCTCCGCTACTACAACCGCGATGAATGACAGTCTTCGAAACTCTTCCAGACGTACATGTATGCCGAGTTAATTTATGGCTATACAAGGCTATACTGCCTACGGAAGGACATGGTGAAGAAAAACCCCAGCAGCTAAAAAGGGAACGCAAGTAGTAGTCCCAACCCCTCTCAGAAAGAATCGAATTATTAATTATTCCAGGTTGGGAGTGGACTATTCCAGATTAGCCACTCCTTCTATGCGGAACTTTTTGATGGAAATAATTACCACCAATGAGCCGTTTTGAATAGGAAACTATTTCCTCAAAAAGTTCCTGAACCGGGTGGCACACTTGCGCGAGCACACTTGCGCGAGTACGTGACAAGTTTTGATTTTTTAGCTAAGAGATACTTTACCAGTCTTAACCCAGGTCCTCACAACCCTTTACCAAACAGTTACAAAAGTGTCTAGTCTGGCTACTACACCAGACCTGTCCTCGATTTGGTTGGCATTATTGCGTTTACTGAGGCTAAGAGCACAGAAGCTTATACACCATTGATGTCTGGCGATGCTAAGTACCGGTAGTATACAACTGTGTAGTTTTGTTATGTCTATATTACCTGGTTGGATATTATTTTGGGAGTAAAGTTTGGGCACTAGGAGGAACTACAACAGAAGTGTCTCTGAATTAGTGCATAATGTATGAATACTTGTAGTCATGCTTATGTTAGGGCATAATTATTCTTTATAAAGAGGAGGTATTTTCTACTGCAAATGTCCACTCCACACAGTGTCAGCTGTAGTCCGCTCTTGCATAAAGAAGCTTTTGTTAAATTTGACATATTCATACCCAGCTTTAAATAGAGGAATAGAAATAATAAGCTACACAACTTACTTGAAGTCTCTATGATAGTAGCAATTTCATTGAATGGATAATTCATACATGTAACCATTTATTTCATTTAACATGATCTATTAAGGAACTTTTTTTTGAATAGCCAGTATAGATGTGGATGAATGAATGCCTAAATTCAGGTTTTGTCTGAAAGGAAAATGCGTACAGATATGCAACAATAATAAAAAAGAAATAATTGTTGTTTAATACTTTAATGTGAATGATTAGGAGTCACCTGATATTACAGGCAGCTAGATTATTTAATAGAACTAGCTACCCTGATAGCAGCCAGGTGTAGCAAGTTTCAGAGAATTTATTTCAGTAGAATAAAACCATAATATTTCGGCTTGTGAAATTTTGATTAGTGGTTACTGAACTGAATGAGGGTGACTGAACAAGGAACTTTGTATAAACAGATGATACACGACATGAGATCATTGTGTGGTGGGGCACAGCCCCTGGGAATGTTAGTTGGTGTTGGAAAATTTCTGTGACATGTGAGTTGAACTTGGGAGGTGTGAAGGTGTAGTCATAATTGAATTAGTGGTGGACAATTTCTGTGACATGTGAGTTGAACTTGGGAGGTGTGAAGGTGTAGTCATAATTGAATTAGTGGCCCCTCCAGAATGACTGCCACTAATTCAATTATGACTACACCTTCACACCTCCCAAGTACAACTCACATGTCACAGAAATTGTCCAACACCAACTAACATTCCCAGGGGCTTTGGCCCACCATACAATGATCTCATGTTCTGTATCATCTGTTTATACAAAGTTCCTTGTTCAGTCACCCTCATTCAGTTCAGTAACCACTAGAAGGCTCCACAAGCCGAAATATTATGTTTTTATTCTACTGAAATAAATTCTCTGAAACTTGCTACACCTGGCTAGCTATCAGGGTAGCTAGTTCTATTAAATAGTTTAGCTGCCTGTAATATCACCTTTTTTTTTCTCGCTATAATAATTGTATTGGGCGCGCAAATAAAAAAATTCGCGGGTATCGCCGATTATATTGACCAAAGTTTCTTGTAAGACATTTTTGTAAAGGAATGTATATCTGGATGGCACCCCTTCTAATATTGCTGTACATACCTTCAACAAACACTGTGCCAAGTTTCATGCTTTCGTCCACTTTGTCACAATATTGCATCAAAAGTACTATAGCTAGCATTTTACAGCTAGCAATAATGTTAATCATTAGGTCATGAATAGGACAAAACAATGGTTTTTAGCTTAAAATTATTTAAAGGTCCCATATGTTGTACCCAACTATTTCATTCTATCTATTCTCTTTTAAGTCGTAAACTGAAATTACAAAATAACAAAAAAGTGGCAAATAAGGGAATTATATAGTCCTCTGGTCTGACCTCTGGTCTGATTTCCTCTTCTTTCAAGGCATAGAATTTTGCAATCTTAAATTCGTTGTTGACAGAGTGTATAATTTCTGTTACCTCTTTATATAATATTATAGCTATATACAATAATATATATATGGAATATGTTTATATGCTCTTTGCAGAAAAGATTCATATTAAAAAAAATTATGTTATGGCTAAACCATGTAGTATTCATGACAATCAACTCATTACACATTAACTGAAATCAATAAATAGATTATTGAACAAGTGATATAAATAATTCTTTAAATCTTGTCTTTCCATCATGTCCTCCCATAAAATGGACCTTGCCTGATGTCATGATACAGGTACAGCCATGTACTGCATGTGGTAGTTGTCCAGCCTGGACCCAGGTATTAGTCTCAGGGACATAGCGCTGGATGGTGGACACTGGCTCCCTACTCTTCATGTCCCTACCACCGACTGCCAGTAGAGATCCCCCAATGTTGAGTGGACAGGACCAGGTAGAGTTGAGTGAAGGTAGTTTGTTCCATATGTTGGAACTGTCTGATGAGGAGTGTGAAACAAGAGCCTCCAGTGATACACTATAGACATCAGGATTATTATTGATAACAACCGTACCATCTCCCCCTCCCGTGAGGCACCAGGCATCTCCTATTGTAGTAGACTTCATCTCCACCCATGGTGTTGGTGTAGATGGTCCAGTGGACCAATGCATATTGGATACATCAAGTACCTCAACAGTTTGTAAACAGTATCCATGGTAACCACCAGCAACCACCAGCCAATGTTTATATGAAGTAGCTGAAGGCCAACAGCGAGGTGTAGACATAGGAGGGAAGGGGTGTGTCCACTGGTTGCTGTCAGACTGCCACTCTCCTAGCTTACTGCTATCAGAGAGATCTCTATTTCTTCCTCCCACTACAACAAGTTTGTTGTTGATGGTAGTCATAGCAAACTTCCTGGTACTGTATGGAGGTAGAGTGTGCCACTGGCAGGACTGAGTGTTGTAGGCCATCACTGTGTAGCCACCCTTATTTCTGTCAGTCACTCCTCCTCCAACATACACTGTATCGTTTATCTCTACTGATTGGATGTAGACACTCATAGCCAGTGGCAAGTCAGAACCACGCCTCCAGTCTAACTGGAGAGGGAATGTCTACACAATAACAACATTGTATAGTACCAATAATTAACTAGATCAAGAGATAAAATATACTCTTCAAGGGGCCACTTAGATGACCACAGTAAGTCTCTTGTCAAATTTCACCAACTCTTTATCTTGCTAAATTAAAGCTAGTTAAAATACAGCTTCTAACTAATCAATATCTACAAGGAACCTCTGAGAAAGGGCCAACCTGTGAGAAAACATGAAAAGTCCTGTCCCTTATGTTTGTCACTGTTTGGAGGTTTCACTGTTTTGATTAAAATGTTATCATGATTTTCCACATTGTTGTTATATTCATTTAAAATTCATTTGATGACAATAATATTATGATTAAGTAAAATTATGCTGAACAATTGTAAAGAAATATATAACAATGTGTTACACACTGTTAATTAATAAGCTATATTTCAATCACCGCTCAGCATCGCTGTAAGTAACATAAGACTTTCCTGTACCTTGATGCAACGTCTAGACTTACGACTTCATTTAGAATTTACCAGTGATCAATTGAACTGCATGACAAAAATTCAACGCATGTCGAGCGAGAAAGTTATGTTTTTTTAATTTACATAGACTTTTTGAATAAAGTTTAGATTTACATTTTTCTTCTACTTCTGGAGTATACATTAAGGAAATCTACCCACTTGGGAGCAAACTTTGCAGCAATAATGCAAAACCCAGACATGTAACTTCTTCCATTCAACAGTTATTAATTTTTTTTCTTGCAGCCAACTCAACTTGGATTGATTTTAGCACATTCCGTAATGTGCAGTGTTGTTGTAATAATACTATTTCTTATATTGTTATAAACCCTGTGGCAATTGCCGATATGTAACTAGCATTGAGTACTTTTTAAAACTAGAATAATGTACATTTTAGATAAGATATAGGAAAAATTGCATTATCACTCCTTAACTTACAGAACATTGTAAGATTCTGTATATTGGCAAGAACATACAAGTATATAACTATTCTATTCTTGAGTGTTGGAACATCATTAAAGCAATTTCCCACTTAATGATTGCTTTATAAATAAATGGAAACAATGGTGTAGGTTACATGTTTTTATATATTTTAAAAGGTTATTCAATGATGTATACTGCCTGAAATTATCTAATATTTGGTGCTTCTATGATACAAAATGTAACACATTATTAAATGCTTACCTGACTTCGGGATGGAATGTCTCTGCTTTTCTCTAGTTGTTTCTTGAGTTCTTCTACCTCTTTTTCTAAACTGCATGTTTTAGCCTTGCATTCTTCATAAAGCCTCTGCAGTTGTTTGTTGTCAATGTTCAGTTGATTGTTCTCAGTTACAAGTTGATGGTTCTCTGTCGCCGATCTGTGGACATCTTCAGTCAGCTTATCTTTCTCTGTCGCTGATCTGTGGATGTCTTGAGTAAGCTTATCTTTTTCTGTGTTCACTCTGTGGATGTCTTCAGTCAGCTTATCTTTCTCCGTGTTCACTCTGTGGATGTCTTCAGTCAGCTTATCTTTCTCTGTGTTCACTCTGTGGATGTCTTCAGTCAGCTTATCTTTCTCTGTGTTCACTCTGTGGATGTCTTCAGTCAGCTTATCTTTCTCTGTGTTCACTCTGTGGATCTCTTCAGTAAGTTTAGCTTTTTCATTTTCCAGGTGAAGTTTGTCGTGTAAATTTTCTTCAGTGATTGTTGTCTTGTCAGCAATTAATGAATGTTTTTCATTTACTAATGTAGAATTTGCTGCTACTAACTCTCCATACTCAGCTTCCAGTCTCGCTTCAGATGCCTTATATTAACACAGCCATGTTATGTTACATATATATTAATATAGCAATAAATATTTTACCTGTAATTGACTAATAGTCTTGTCCTTCATTTTCATATCCTTCAATAGGAGTATGTTAGTGATGTTGAGTTGTGTTCCCATACTGCCTCCATGCTTGTCTTCTATCTCATGTTTGATAAGTTGAAGTCTTCCCAGGAGTTGTTGACTGGAGGGTCTTGTTTGAGGAGTATTGTGAAGGCACTGAGTCACTAACTGGACCAGAACAGGATAGGACCCATTGAATTGCTGCTCCAAATTCCTCATGTACACTCCACGACGCTCCACTTCAGTGCGACCAATCAGATGCCCAGGATTATTAGGGTCAGTGTAATTAGCAGAGAGTAGCTGCCCTGGAAATTCCTGTACATAATTGTACCGTAATATTTATTATAATAAAGCTGCTACATTAACAAATTGGTCATAATATTGTAATGTAATCAAAAGATCATGCTATTTACCCTTTCACCATTGGATTTATTTAGACATTTTGAAAAAAATCATATAAAATCAGGACTTTAAAATGGTCCATAACCATACAAAAATTGTCTATATAAAATGTACATTACATAAAAATATTTATGTTGCCTAGCTACCAATGTGTGATAATTACCACTTGTAGACTACATGAATATAATTATCTTGTAAACCACCGCAATGAATAATGTTATTTTGAACTCTAGACTGGATCAAGACCGTCTATGGATTCTTTTACTGTTCAGCTACTTCATGGGACAAACCTAATCAATTTTTTGTTGCCTACAGACACTCAGTATAGAAAGTATGAAGCCTATAAATAGTCCTACAGCATTATAGAAGAATATGGATAAAGTTTTTCCTACCTGACATCAAGAGTAATCAATTTGGTTAGTTCCTCAGAGTCTCCTTGAAACCTGCTGTAAGATGAACTGGTTCCAGTTAATTTTCAGGTTTTAGAAGCTTATTTGCTTGTGATAAGGCTATAGCTACCTACTTTATATGCATTGCTGTTTGTTTATGGAATTTTGTGGTTGAAAATTTAAAGTCTAAAAGAAGCCCGAAATGTTGAAGAAAGTCGGCATCAAAAGGGTAAATAGAATGGCCACATTTTACCAAATACCGTACTAATTTTCTCCTGTTTTTTTTTTTATATATTTTGACGGCCACTCAAAAGAACAAAAATTGAAACATTTTTTGGTACCTGGTCTATTAGACTGGCTTTCAAATGGACCTACGCATATTGACTTACTTGAGTAAGCGCAAACAGAGCAAGATGTCCGAATGAGAACACATCTAGAGATGGTCCATATCTGTGGCTCTCACTGAGAGCTTCTGGTGGCATATACAAAGTGGTCCCTGGAGTCTTAGTCATAGTCTGTGCTAGCTGACCTGGTCTAAAATTCACCATGCGAGAATTGCCTAAGTCTGTTATCTTAGCTCTCAGAGATTCAGTCAGGAGGACATTTCTTGCTGTAAGATCTCTGTGGACTATAGGAGACTCCATACTGTGTAGATACACTAGTCCACTGCATGTGTCAGTGAGAATAGAGATCTTGACAGGAAGTGGAATGGCTGGTGCATTCTCTAGTAGGTCATCAACACTCATTAGCAGTCTCTCCATCACAAGGAGAGGTAGATTGGAACCTTCCAGGAAACACAGACCAAGGAACTGTGTTATGTTAGGATGTCTCAGACCTGCCATGAGCTGACATTCTCTTCGATAAGTCTCTATAGTCTCTGTAACTCCTTCATTACCAGGATCCAGCAATAGTTCATGCATGCGTTTAGCAGCACAGGACACTTGTGTGTATTTAACCTGGAACAAACAAGGAAATGCACATTCTCTAATAGCGTTATAAAACTAATAATGCAAAGTATAAGTCAGTTGTCTTACATTAAATTTTTTTTGCAACACATTAATTTAATGCATAATTTAACATGTAATGCACACGTACTACACTATGGGAGACAATTATCACATTGTATTATCCAAGTTCTCTTTCAGCATAAAAGTGTACCACTGAGTTACTATTGTTATAGTCGGAGTAGAAGGGCATAGGAGGGGAGGGGAGGGGGAGGGGCTGCTAACCTTCTTCCCATTTGGATTAAGAGGAGGCTAAGCTGCTCTTTTTTTATTATAGAAAGTCATACTTCTGACAAGCAAAAGTTTCCACCACTTTCCTTATCACCAGTTCAAACTTTACAAAATAAAATGCATGATATCCTTTAGTTAGAGCTTTAACAATTTCAAAATATGGCAAAACTTATTTGTTTCTTTAAAACGTTTTGGATCTCTCATACATTTATTCAGTGACTTGGATTCCAAAAATTTTAACCAGAATTTATTAAAGAGGCAGGATTTCATATGGAAATAGGGAGCAATTGGAGTTTCAATTAACCCCCCCCCCCCTCCTCAAATCTGTTTTTAGTGTATACTGTTAGTAGTTGACAATATTAGTCACTCAAGACAGTGCCTAGGAAAAGGGACCATTTACGTAAAAAAATGAAAAAAGAGTTATTCATACCACTGTGTAGAGCACTTCTTATGGAAGCGGAGTTAATGTTCAATTCCGTAATCTAACCAGAAGTCCGCGTTACGAGTTACGTAAGACTGTTATGCTTGGAAAATGGTGGCGATCAGCTGAACCGCAGTAAGTTATAGTTGGGGCCGCTTACTTCGGGAAGGCCTTACTCAGTTTAGACCCTACATTGTGTAAGAGTACTAGACAGGTATAGCTTTAAATAGCACTAGATGCGTATAGACATAATTTTGCAGGCCGTTTTGTGCTTCTTTTTTTTCTTTCTTCTGTTTCCAAACAGTTTGATAGTTACAGTTAGTCATGGTAACTATAATACAGTAACTCTTTTAGAAATGATCAACTAGCTTGGTTTGTTAGTTCACTGGCTAGCTAAGTTTAGGATTATATTTGTCTTGCAGCCAGCTTGTTGCCTATAGGAACAAATAAATGAACAATAGGAATCTCTTTAAATCAATGAACAAAAATGATGGACTTTCAAATGTGTTGCCTTCTCTTGTTGCAGTGTGACAGAAGTCCTCATCATCACTGAAACCTTTGTCCAGTCTCGGATAATCGCGGGTAAATTCTTATAAGTTTTTGTTATAGCATTGCAGCAACAGAATAGAAATAATAAATGCGAATAATCAAGCTATATAGGTTGATGTTGCTATTTATGGAGTCTTGTAGTTGGAGTCTGCAGACATGGAGACTCCTGGGACTATTTTTGTGAAGACACTAGAAGAATCAGCAAGTCTCTGGTAGGGGTAATTTGTTGCTAGGCAACAAATTGAATTCGCCCACGATTTTCAGTTACTCGCAAGTTGGATTTTCGTGCACACACAGAAGGTCAAAATAGAGAGTAAAAGGTGACTGTGTTTAAACGGGGCGCTCGGACCTTTAACAACGGTTTCAGCCACTCAAATTTGGTATCAGTGTAGCTAAAGGGTAGGAGATACCTGTGGGCCAATAAAAAGAAAACAAAAAAAAAAATTTTGTCGGGGTTTGGGCTATACTGTACATTTTTGATTTTACGGAAATGGTCCCTTTTCCTAGGCACTGTCACCAATATTGACTCATTAATAACAAAAATGTTGAGGTTTAATTAAAAAAAAAGTGAACAAGTATGTGGGTGGAGAGGAGACAGAGACAGAGACAAGAGAGAACAAGAAGAACGAGAAAGAGTTAAAGAAGAACAAAGAGAAGAGGAATGCATGAACATTGATGTTGTGTGGTTGTGTGTGTAATTATTTATTAGTATAGTGAATCACTGTGTGTGCTTGTAGTCTTTAGTGTATGCCATGCTGTCATGTTATTGTGCTTATTTTGTGTCCGGATGTTCCGTGACCACACCCCCACATTATTTGTGCGCATGCGTGTCTCCTGACATATAAGCCAGGACACGCATGCGTATCATTAATTCCCCATATCGTTAGTAAACCCTACTTGAATTCATATTTCAAGGGAAGACTAGATATCTGGGAGAACTCTGGTGGCAGCGTTCGCTTTCATCGAGTAAATATTTGTCGTCGAGCTTTGGTGCCTACCTTTGTTACTTTCGCTAGTTGAGCTTTGAGTTGTCCAAATCGGTTGAGCTTGTCCTATCTTTAGTGCCAGCGATCTGCCCACCCACATTTGGTGGCAGCGGTGTGGAAACGAGTCTGTTCCTACGTTTGTCGAACTCGTGCTACTACGTGGATGTCTACTACTGATTTCAAACTCGGGTGGATTGTTCTCTGTGCGTTTCTGTGGTTTCACGCGTGCGTCTGACTGCTGCTACTGACCAATTTCAAACTCGGACTACCACGGCTCATCTTTCGTTTGCCTGTCGCCTTTGGATCGCCATTACTTTATCTGGAGCACACCACACGTGGCGCCTAATTGGACTTTGGGCTGAGTTGAACTTGTCATTTCCATGTTTGTTACTTGTCTGTTAATTGGCTTTAATTGTCATTTGTGGCATTTTGTTCGTGTGTGCGTTTTACTGGCTGCTTGAGTTTTGTATTCCCATATTTGGTCTTGTGCTGTTTATCACCTTGTCATTTGCTGTGTCAGAGTGTTTTGTTTACTTTTTGGACTTTGTCATTTTGTGATCTGTTGTTGTGTCTCTGTAGGACATTTCCTCTTTTGGATCACCTGGATGAGCCACAGGGAGCAACCAGGAGTGTGCAAACACAAGAAGCAGGTTGTGGTATTGAATCGCGGTAATTCTGCCGTGTCAGGTGAGTCTTCATCAGTGGTATCTGTAGTTCATTCTCCTTTCAGTAGTAGTCATAGTTATAGTGTGGAGCGTAGTTCTGTTACTTCCGTTCCGTCCAATTCATTGTCTTGTTATAGCTCTCCGGCTAGTGGATATAATATCCTTGGCAATTTGGTTGATAGTGATACTACTCTAGTGTACCCATCAATGTCGGAGGACGACCATGATCCTGAACATAAGAGTGCCAGTGGCAGTGCCTCCTCCATTAACCCTGAGATGCGTTGTCTTTTCCGTGAGTTCTTTTCCGAATTTAGTAGGTCTGGCCTTTTGTCTGATAGGGCTAGGGAGGGCTCCATGGATGCCGATCTGACAAGGCAAACTACTGCGTTAGCCCCGCATAAGGATGGCGTAGACATATCCAAATATATTCGCAAGCTTGAGGCGGACCTACTTGACATAGGCTGCCCAAGGCGTCGCTGGAAGACCATATTGCTACAGAAACTACAATCGAAGTCTGCGTCCTCTGTTGTTGCTGGTCTTGACAGAGATTCGACTGATTATGGGCAGGTTAAAGAGATCCTTATTGAAGCACTTGGCTATAGCTTGACTTCGCTGGGTGCTAAGCTAACGACTGACTTCGCTAATTCGACGAGGTCGATGACTCCTCTTGAGACATATGTCCACCTGAAAAGTTTAATGGATTCAGTGGACATGATGTGCAGAACCAAGGAGGAGCTGTTGCTCTTCTTTGCCTGCGCCACGTACAGAGCGTCCAGGTCCATAGCGCATAGAGCTCTTATGGACCAAAGACAATTTAAGTCCTTCAGGGACCTTAATAAATTTGCCCTGTCAATCAACACCTCAGATTCTGATAGGCCCTTTCATGGTGGTAGATTTAATAAGTATGGTGGTAACAATTCAGTTGAGTGTTTTACATGTCATAAATTGGGACATAGATTCTATGAATGCAGAAACCAAGTGTCAAGTGTTAACAGTAGTGTTCCTAGTAATGTTCAAGGCAGTAATAGTAGTAGGGCTACTGGCATTGTTTGCTTTACCTGCCATGAGCCATGCCATAAGTTGCCGGACTACCCGAACAGAAAGAATGCTGATAGTAATAACTCTGTCTTCAGATCGGAGAACAGCAGGAAAGCTGGTGTGAGAAAGAATCGCACTTACAATACTAACTGGGTGTCAGTCAGGAGTGGTGCCCCTTATATTACAGGGTTTGTTAATGGTTCACAGCAAGGCCGTAGGAAGCAAATTTCAAGTGGTCTGGCCAGGAAATGGGTGTGGTCTCAATAAAGTTCAAAATCGTAATTTTAGAAATACAATAAAATACAAAAACACTAAAGTTTAAATTTATACGAACGGTCCTTGTGAACATAAGATAGTTTGGCCTTTCTTGAGAGCCCCACGAGATGCTATTAGCTATTTTCTTCTATTGTATCCAAGGAGGCAGAGGTCTGGCAGAGCACTACACCTTTGAATGGAGGAAAGGCAATTTAGACAACCAGAGGGATACAGGCTTATCCTTCCCAAAACTTTGGTTCAGGAAAATCTAAGTTGCGTGGCTGGTGTCAAACAGCACGCGGTAATGGACCTCTGAGTAGTGTAAGCAGTAAGCGGGTGAGGTCGGGGTGTGGTCTCGCAGAAAAAGTGGTGGGGCCAAAACCCAACCAGCCATACCACTTCCTACGGCCTTGGTTCACAGTGTAAGATCGTGCCCAACACTGGGGCAGAGATCTCTATAGTCCCCGGGTGTTTGGTTTATGGTGACCAGCTCACGGGTGAACAAGTGGATGTCAAAGGGTGGGATGGCAGACCTGTTACCCTTGATACGGCCATAGTTAATTTTACGTTTAAGGGTCGAACTTTTAGTTCCAGAGTGGCTGTCGCACATGTTTTTGTCAATGGAATGACCACAGCAGAGCAACTCTCGGATGGATGCCGCCACCAGTCTGATTGTTTCTGGCTTGGGGGCGGGGCAACTACGTGATACCCGTAGCATCCAGCCGTCCACCCAGGTGGATGCCTGCTCTGGTGGTGTTATGGAGGAGGCTTCTTATACCCCCTCTGCACAGGCCACTAACCAGGTAGAGACAGTGAATGTGAGTGTTGTGACAAGAAGTAAATCTAAACAGCAGAGTGAGAAACAGTTACAAGTTGAGACAGTGCATGTTAGTGAATCTGATCCCCAACCTCTTAATTCTGATGACGAATTTGAAAGGCTTGCAGCCATAGATGTTTCTTATGTATCTCCTGTAGTAGGTGTTGGGTCTGATGTCTGTAATCCTTCTGTTGTTGGGCTTCTTCAGGGCTCTGACGAGGATGGGAATGGAGCTGGTGTTGTAGGTAGTGCTGTCAGTGACGGGCAAACTGGTGTTCCTTTCTCCCAATTGGATTGTACCCCCTCGCCTGATGCTATCATGCCTCCCGAGCCTGAGTGTAGTGACAGCTCTGTAGATGAGTTGCAGTTAGCAACTCCGGTGTTAAGTGAAGGTGTTCATACCCTTAAGAGTGCCCTTGTGGCTGATGAGTCTCTGTCCAAGTTCAGGGACTTAGGGGAAAAGAATCTATATGGTTATTCGTTTAAGAATGAGTTGTTGTTGCATACCGTACTGGTGAATGATTCCCCCGTGTCCAGATTAGTTGTTCCTACTGTTTTCAGGAACAAGGTACTTTCTCTTGCTCATGACAAAACATCTTATGTTGGAGTCCGGGGCATGAGAAATGTGCTGGGCAAACGTTTTACATGGCCTGGTGTTCACAGTGACATTGTTGCTTTTGTCAAGTCCTGTGATACGTGCCTCCGTGTTAATAGTGCTGGCAACCGGAAGGCCAAGATGGTTGAGAGGCAAATCGTGTGTGTCCCATTCGAGAGTGTTTGTGTGGACTTAGTGGGCCCCTTGCCTAAGGGCAAAAGGGGCGCCAAGTATCTTTTTACTTATGTTTGTTTGGCCAGTCGTTGGCCTGAGGCTATATCCATGCATACTGCCTCCGCCACTGAGGCAGCGCAATGTTTTGTGGATATCATAAGTCGCACGGGTATACCCTTGCGTGTGTTGTCTGATAGAGGAACTATCTTCCTCTTGAAGTTGATGTCTGGTGTCTGCAATATGTTAGGCATTGACACAGTTGCTACTTCCCCATATCGCCCACAGTCAAACGGCGTGGTGGAACGTATGCATGGAAGTCTGAAACGTATGCTTTCAAAAGCTGTGGGGGCTGGGTTAGATTGGGTTGACTTCTTGCCCCTAGCTCTCTTTGCCCTCAGAGAAGTTCCAAATAGAGATGTTGGATTCTCTCCTCATCGCATTGTGTACGGGAGGGATGTGTTGGGTCTCCTGGATGTCCTCTATGAGGGTTGGGTCGACCGTGATTTTGAGCCTGTCAATGTGGATGACTGGCTCCTGCAGCTTAATGATAGGCTAGCGGTCATATACGACCTGGCCGCAGCCAACCAGTCTGACAGTATTAGCAAGCGTGTTCTCGCCTTTAATAGGCATAAGCAGGAGAAGCCGCTGGAAGTGGGCTCCAGTGTGCTCATGAGAATCCCTGGTTTGCACGCAGCCCTTCAGGCTACCTGGGAAGGCCCTAACATTGTAGTCGAAAGGCCGTCCCGTGTTACTTACCTAATCTCTAAGGGGGAAGGCCATCCCACCAGATTAGCTCATAGGGATAACCTAAAGTTGTATGTATCCAGACCGTTGGCAGTCAATGCTGTTACTTTGATTGCAGAGGAGCAGGGAATCAGTCATGACCTGCTCGCTAGTAAGGCCGCCCTTAGTGATGACAAGTGCCCTGGGTTCAGGCAAAATGAATTGGATGCCCTTCTGGGTGATCTCAAGTGCCATTTCAGTGATTGTCCTGGTCTGTGTGTAGCAAGTACCTGCAAGATCGAGATTGCAGACGGAGCTGCTGCGGTGAACTTACCCCCTAGGCAAATCCCAGCCGGCAACTCTGCCTGGGCCAGCCCATTAGTGCCCGTCCGGAAGAAGGACGGCAGTGTCCGCATTTGCGTTGATTTCAGAGCGTTGAATTTGGTTACCCCGTTTTGAGGAGATACTGGCTGCTGTCTTTGACGGAAATCTTGGAGCATGTAGGCCCTAATGCGTGCCTGTCTACCCTGGACCTCACCGCTGGCTTTCATCAGCTGGCAATGGATAAGCAGTCTGGCGAACTCACCACATTTGTGTGTCCCTTTGGTAAATTTCGGTACCTTAGAATGCCGTTCGGTCTCAAGAATGCTCCTGCCATTTTTCAAGCAATGATCGAGAATGTCCTTAAACCAGTTTCTGACTGCTGTCGAAATTATGTAGATGATGTTGTGATATACAGTTGTACGTGGTCAGGTCATTTGATCCATTTGAGAAGGGTAATTGAGTGCCTTGGTGCCTCAGGTTTAACTATTAAACTCCGGAAATGCTGCTTTGGCAGAAAACACTTGTTGTATTTAGGCCATAGGATTGGTGCGGGACTGCTTGCAGTCCCAGAACACAGAGTCTCAGCCTTGGCTAACTTTGTTAGGCCAAGAACGAAAAAACAACTTCGTTCTTTTCTAGGGTCTGTTTCTTATTATCACAGATTCATACCCAACTTCGCTGATTGTTCTAGCGCACTCGCCCCTGCTACCTCCTTGAAGCCTCCTCTCTAGGTGGTCTGGACTGAGGAGATGGACTCCTGTTTTCGTGAGTTGAAAATGTCATTATGTCATAGTTGTTGTTTAGTCATTCCAGCCCCAGAGGATGTGCTCGTCTTGTATACGGACGCATCAGGTGCCGGTGTTGGTGGTTGCCTCCATGTCGTTAGAGAACGGGAGGAACTACCTGTCGGGTTTTTCTCTCGCCAACTGAGACCGGCAGAGAGGAACTATTCGGTTTCGGAACTTGAGTGTCTAGCCATTGTGGCCAGTTTGAAGCAATTCGAATTCTTGACAGATCATAAGCCGTGTCTGGCTTTGGTGAAGGGGAGTCATCTGAACAAGTGTCTGCTTCGATTTGCTCTCGTGATTCAGCAGTTCAACGCCTCCATGATGTATCGCCCTGGCAAGTTGCATGCGAATGCTGATGGAATGAGTAGGCAGGCATGGATGGAAACAGAATGAAGCCGCCCAGTGTGTTGTTTCAGCTTCTCCTTCTAGTCGAATCTTGGTGGGGGGAGATGTGGGCGGAGAGGAGACAGAGACAGAGACGAGAGAGAACAGAGAGAACGAGAAAGAGTTAAAGAAGAATAAAGAGAAGAGGAATGCATGAACATTGATGTTGTGTAGTTGTGTGTGTAATTATTTATTAGTATAGTGAATCACTGTGTGTGCTTGTAATCTTTAGTGTATGCCATGCTGTCATGTTGTTGTGCTTATTTTGTGTCCGGATGTTCTGTGACCACACCCCCACATTATTTGTGCGCATGCGTGTCTTCTGACATATAAGCCAGGACACGCATGCGTATCATTAATTTCCATATCGTTAGTAAACCCTACTTGAATTCATACTTCAAGGGAGGACTAGATATCTGGGAGAACTCTGGTGGCAGCGTTCGCTAGAGTTCCTCGAGTAAATATTTGTCGTCGAGCTTTGGTGCCTACCTTTGTTACTTTCGCTAGTTGAGCTTCGAGTTGTCCAAATCGGTTGAGCTTGTCTTATCTCTAGTGCCAGCGATCTGCCCACCCACAAAGTAGTAATAAGTAAAATACCACATGGTAATCTTAAGCGATTTCTTCAGAAACACTCAAGTATTGAATGTCAGCTTTAGAAAACATTTTTTGACTAGGTGCTCGTACATTCAGTCAAATATGTTCAAAATTTGTTTAAGCCTGGCCTTTTAAACATAACTACAATGTTCTCACTACAAAGTTTATATTGAGTGGGGGAGAGATGGGGAGGGGGGATGGACAGATAAAGGCTGTAGGATTATAAGAATCTACCAAAAAAGAAACAAGAATAAAAGAAAGAAGAAAATAATGAAGGAAAAGGAAAGATCTAATAAAGTGGTAGATAACGTGCTACTATTCAGGTGGAACGCACCACTAAAGGCGCCCAGGCATTACTATGTGATGCCACCCTTATAAGAGTGAAATGAACAATCTAATATTATGAATTGTGAACTGAATTTTTTGAAAAGTGGAAGTATACATGAGTTTGGATTAGCTATGTAATGTCTTTGCAGATCATGCATAGTAAACCGATATGAAGTTCATCATTTCCACAACAAACAATAAAAAGAGTATAATTCTGTTGTGGGACTGTAGCTAAGTGATAAATCTGGGACTGTCCAGGAGCCTTTGGGACAGTTTTTGCAAGTTGCTTTTGCATTTTCAGCAAGACAAGCTATTGATAAGGCTTCCCCCTTAGTACCATGAACAATATGCAGTTTAACTGGATATTTTAATGACTTTAACATTTTTTAAACATCCAATTTGATTACCCCACCAACGAAGGTCGCTCTCTATTACATAAATTGTCTATTGTTCTTCCCAGCCAAATTAACAAGGGAAACTCCTCTATGTCAGTTATCAGACCTTTTTCCAGTGATTAGTGGTCTGGGTATCAGACTAGCTACACCCCCCACAGTTGTTTTTATGAATGACTTACTTCCAATACAGATCCGTAAGATCCAACTCCAAGGGTTTTACCATTTGACACAACCCCATCCAAAAAATACTGCTTCAACTTTGCATCATTTAGGAAACTGGCCATCATTGACTGGGACCTCCTCCTAGCCATGTTGACGTTCACATGCCAACAAATTTTTGGGAAGGCTGTGGTCAGCGCCCATTAAGTAGGTGTGTCCGTTAGGTATTTGGTGTGTGGGGGCGGGGTGTTTGGGGGGATTCTGTGCGTATTGCGCGTGTACGGTGAATTCCAATTCATTGAGCCAAACTTGGTCTTATTGCCTACAGTCCCGCAGTTCTTATCAAAAAACTCATTCCATTGGTTAATCCAATCATGTGACCGACTATAGCGCCGCGCGTGACCAATTATAGTGCCGCGCAAGGGCTAGGGCTAGGGCTAGGGGACCAATCAGAAGAATTCTTTGATAAGAACTGCGGGGGATGCGTTGACTCGGGCGGAACAGTTTGGCGCTAAAGCTTATACCGCATTGATGTCTGGCGCTGCTAAGCACCCGTGGTATACAACTTAATTGGTGCACTAAATCTTAAAATAAATTATTAGTTATGATTATCTAAACTGAATATTTTATATGCCTTTAAAGTGTCATTCGTCACAAGCATTCTCAATATTTACACTAAAAGGGACAAATTAGGAATACAAATGCACAAAAGGAAATAGAATGTTTAGTTATACAGAACACAAGAAGTTCATTTGCTGTAGTTCATTGTTACTGTATGAGTCTTCCTTTTCCAGGGATTCATCTGAATTTGATTTAGACTCTTTTTTCTTCATTTTTAATCATAGAGATCAATGCATTTCTGGTTGCATTTCTGCCTGATAAATTTTCCTTCAGCATCACAAATCATTGCATCACCAAAAAGATGTTTTAATACATCTGAAAAAATAATTATAATGTAATCAACTATCAAACATAATCATAGGTAATCTGAGATGTTGCATATCCCTAGAGTTATAATTAATTTTCTTTCCAAACATCTACATAGCTATTATTTAAATGAATTTTTATTTGTGTTTTTTTTTTTACAATCAATAAAATCAGTGAATTTATTGGGCTCAAAAGTGAATTGGAGTGAGGTATAGCAAAAAAATAACAACCTAGTAGAGCTGATGTCATGAGAAAATATCCACTACGCTAAGTTTGAAAAGCCCATTGAAGTGCAGAAGTAGTAAACCTTGCAAAATGCCTTGTTCAACTTGGACCAACAATCATCAAGTTTACCCTATTTTCTTAGACATGCATTCAATTTGCAGAGGCACATAGTCAAAAAAGTGTAAATTAATTGGTGTAGTTAAGTGCATGGAGAGTCTCTCACCCTAAGCCAATAATATTTTTATAACTATTTTTGAAAGATAATGAATATGTATAAGTTACACCACAACCGAGGGCCAAAGGCCAAGGAGAGTGTAAATCCCATGCCGACCAAATGGAGTGGTGCAATGCAACCAATTTATATTGTAGCTCTAGGTTATCAGAAGTACTTAATTGATTGGATTGTTAACTTATTCACCTCCTAGGAGGTGGGTATGATACTATCTAATCTTAGAACCCGTTGCTATATTGTTACTAGGTGTACTAACTTGGTAAGTGTGCACTATTTTTTGCCTTTAGGTATATAAACTGTGCACACTAACCACCCTTGGGGTATTGCTATTTTTGAGTTTTAGTTTAATAGAATAGGCCGGATAAAGCTGTGTGAGGCCTGGATATGATATGTGAGGGTCTACTACCCTCTCATATCCGACCTATAGGACCAGCCCTAGTTCGGACAACTCTCCTGCTGACCAACTCTCCTGCTGACGCTCATACCACAGGAATTTACCATAGCTAGCTGCTTAACTGTTTACCACAGAGCAGAGCAGCCCAGGGTAGAGTTAGATCTGGAGATAACAGCTGGCAGCTACAATGCTAAAGTAAACCTGCCAGGTGTGCTTCAATTGAATTTTTGATTTTTAATTTTTCGCTTGACACGCCATATTTGTGCGAAAATGCTGATAAACCAAGTTGCTAGTGGAAACTGGGCCGGCTTTGGGTAAACGGGTTCTAAAACAGTTAGAGCATGCGCTCAGGTACTGGTGGATTTAGTGCACAAAGCCCTCGGGCCTACGGCCCTTGGGTTTCAGTGCACTAAATCCACCAGTACCTAAGCTCGTATGCTCTAACTATTACATATTGCTCAATTCGCCAGACTTATCAGAGATACTTGTAGTTGCGGTCGCCAGATTAATCTTTCAAATTCACGTGATGTAATGTTGTCATGGCATGGCATGACCTTCTTTAATTCATCATACCACGAGCATGCGCGTGATGCATCCCACAAGCATTACCATTATTACCCGCGCGGGTACCAGACTGAGTGAGCATTTTAGGTAACTAAAAATTACACATCTAGAGGATGGATTAATTTTTCAGGTAAAAATTATGTGGCATAAATATAAACGTGTATCCTATCCGAGCTGTTGATATGATTAGTGCAGGTTTTGTGTCAGTGTAAGTGTGAAATGTATAGGCCAGTGGGCCTGGTTTCATCATGCAGTAGTTGACAATTATTATCATTAATTCACAGCTGCAATGGCTGAGTGTGAAAGTGATGCTGATAGGTTTTAGTAGAGGAAATTGAGGCTGACCATGAAGCTTATGGTAGCACCAGTAGTTGCTGCATTTGGAGAATATGTACTTGATCAAGTGAGGGAGTTGCATTACATATTTCTACTGCTTGCCAACTGATACTACTGGTACAGCCTTCCTCTGCAGTTGCAGAGTGAGAGTTTTCATTACAGAATTTTTTTTTAGAAAAGCACACCTTGCAATGGAAGATTGTACTAAACTTCAATATTATGCTCCAATACAATAATAGACATGAGTGATATCATTATTTTGATCTTTTATTTCAAAAGTTGAGACGTTTATGATGAATTTCAAGCTTTGGAGAACTCAAACCATAATGGGCAGAGTTTATGACGTGAATTAGGGATAAGACATTATAGAGAAAATTTGAAGAATAATTCATTGAGTCCTAAGAAGAATAAGTCAGACCAGAGGATAGCTAAATATCCTTATTGGCCTCTTTTTATTTCAACTTAGTTTTTGATAACAAAATTGAGAGAATGAACTGTGTGATTGCAGAAGACAGGTATAACGTAGGATAGCTTAATTTTTCAGCTTAACACAATGATTGAGTTATATTCATGACATAACATTTAACATTATATTGCTAGCTGTGTATTTATGCTGGCTATATCCTAGAGTGGACAACTTTAGTCTAAGAGTGAGATGTGACTTTTGCAACCAACGGTGTCCACGTGGGGTAATCTCAGGAATATTTGGACTTTTCTGACATGCAAGTTACAGGAACACCTAAGACACACTTTTTTAAAAGCAGGCATACTTACAGTTAATGCAAGAATCACACTTCAGGTGAATGTATTTATTTTTCTTACTATGAAAAAATTAGTCACGGCTTAATTATTTTTAAATAATATTATAAAATAACTAAGAATAAAAAAATAATACATTAGTTAAATTATGGTTATACAAATTGTCTTAAAAATGCAGAGCATTTTTCACATATAGCTACCTCCTACAGAGGATCTTCATAACTGTGCAATTAGGGAATACCATGGTTATCATGGGCTGTGCCTACTAATGTTATTGTATTATGTTTAGTGTTGTTGTTGTTGTTGTTTTTGCTTTTGTTAGCATATGTTTTGCCTTGTAGCTATTCTTTTGAATAAAAAAAAACATCATTAGTAAAGACTATAATATAGTCTTTACTAATGATGTTTTTTTTATATTTCTCACTGATTAAAAGTAAAAGAAATCTATTAATATTACTATGAACAACTGAACACCAAATTAGCTTGATGTTTGGGTTACATTAAAAAAAAAAGCTGCAGATGCATTTTCATTACGGTTATGCTCCAAAGTTTTCAACACTTGAGGCCTTTTCTTCATGATAGTGTAGTGTGTCCAAAATCACAAAAAATATAGATTTTTCCTGTCATTAATTTCTTCAATACTTCAACTTAACCTCTTCTATATTTATTTGCTTCCTGCTTCCTGAAATTTTATTTCCTCAATCTGATGTGGTTTATTTGATGCCATGTTAGAACAGACTCCTCTGGTCAGTAGTAGTAAGTTGATATAGAAACCATACAATTTTGAAGTTGTTCATGGCGTGATATCATATAGCCCAGCACTAGTACTTGTGAGTCTGTAATAGTGAAGCCAGTACATCAGATATCTCTGTGTCTTCAGCTTATCATAATTATGCTACTGATGCTAGTCAAGAAAGTACTAACTGTAGTTGAGAACTGAGCGATACATCTATGAACCACTTATATCCTCAAATAGCACACCTGATGATGATGATGGTTCTGAGGACTATGACAGACATGTAAAAACAAACTCATTCCCTACCCTTTACCAGATGTTGTGGTCAATGTCAAATTTAGCGGTAGAAATCTAGCACAATGGCTTCTGCGGGGAGTAAATGGCCACAAGTCTGGAAAATGTGGTTCAGAGATCCTTTTGGTTTGCAAAATGGCCATTTTTGCACTAGAGCCAACAGATGTAGTTTTTGCCACTATTACTTAACAAAACTACAACTGCCACAAGCAGAACAGGCGGCTTTGAGTTTGGATATGGAGGACTCTTTTTGTTATTGTATTGTTTGTCCAAGTATAGCTGTACATCCTACTCATAATAATAGCTACTTATAATATCAAAAGTTATGAACAATATTGCTTATAAGATCATTTTGTAATAATAATTAAAAAAATACTTGTGCTGAAGTGCTCGCAGTGATTGCAGTGGCAAGTTGAATTTATTGGAATCTCAGAGCATTGAAAATTATTGGTTCATTTTGATGAAAAAAAATTTTTTTTGGTCTATTTTATGAATTAATTTAATGAATACAGTAAAACCTCCGAATAGTGACCACATTGGGGAAGATACTTTTGGTCTCTTCTCAGAGGCTGGTCCTTTCTCAGAGGTTCTTTTGTAATGTCATGTGATAAAGAGTTAGGGAAAATTGAATTGAACACACATTTGTTAATTGATGCATGTCTTGTTGTGGTTATCTGAAAGGTGTCCTGATGAAAAGCATTTTACAAGAAATGTTTTTCTTATGAAATCTCAATTGCCTTCTTGTGGCTACTGGTAGCTAACTTAGCTATTTCTCCACCACATTTTATCTACTTTGATAGGATGTGCTGCCACTGGAGATGCAATTTTCAAAACTTGCCAGGATTGTTTGAGGCAGTATTTACAACAAACCATGTAAACGTATGCTATTTTTTTTATTTGCTTACGTGTGACCGCAATCGCTCAAATTTCAATAGGTATGGTCTTTGGTCGCTTGTAGCTAGAGGGGTGAATGTATTTATTTTTAGCATGATGGGACCAAGAACTTGGTCGCTGGTCGGAAATAGGTGGTTGCTCAGAGGTTCTAAATGCACTAATCAGGGACGCATGATGTGGTCTCTCCAGAGAGGTCGGTCGCCTCTCGGAGAGGTCTTTAATAGAAGTTTTACTGTAATGAGTGGATTGTGGTAAAGTGCCGTTATTATAATGGCCTCACTAACTCAATTTGTATTCATCATCCTTTGTACCTATATCAGTGCCTCCTTCATCTATATCAGTGCCTCCTTCACCTATATCAGTACCTCCTATACCTATATCAGTGCCTTGTACTTCATCTATAGTACCTCCTATACCTATATCAGTGCCTTGTACTTCATCTATATTAGTACCTCGTATACCTATATCAGTGCCTCCTTCACCTATATCAGTACCTCCTATACCTATATCAGTGCCTCCTTCACCTATATCAGTACCTCCTATACCTATATCAGTGCCTCCTTCACCTATATCAGTACCTCCTATACCTATATCAGTGCCTCCTTTATCTATATCAGTGCCTCCTTCACCTATATCAGTACCTCCTATACCTTCATCTATATCAGTAACACTGTAAAAATTATAGCGTGAAGACCCACCAAACTGGTGGTGTGAATGCCCACCACCTATGCATAGTGTGTCCTTCACACTTTCTTCCTAGTGTGAAATTCACACTCAATGGAATAGCATGGACCCTTTACCGAACATTAATTATATTCATATGCAGGCAAAACCCAATGCTATTATCATTGTAATCTACCTTATAAATGTTTTGTACCCTTGTGTGCTAGATAAGAGAGTTGACTAAGATTTTAGTCCTCTGATTAATGAGATCTGGGATTACACCAATCTCTTTTTGGAAAAAAAATGTTGATATGTGTTACTAGAATCAATGTAACTTAGAGTAATTCAGCATTTATGTAAGTATGAGTTCACAGTGATTGTGGTGAGAATTCACACAAATTTGGTGTGAACTTAACACCCAAATGATAAGGTGTGCGCATCACACCATATTTTGGTGTGACTATTGTTACAAGTGATTCACGCTTAATTTGGTGTGAACTACACACCATTTGGTTTACAGTTATACAATAACATATATAGAATATGTTTATATGCTCTTTGCAGAAAAGATTCATATTAAAAAAATTATGTCATGGCTAAACCTAATGACAATCAACTCATTACACATTAACTGAAATCAATAAATAATTAAACAAGTGATGTAAACAGTACTTTAAGTCTTGTCTTTCCATCATGTCCTCCCATAACATGAACTATTTCAGCTTTCATGATACAAGTACAGTCACATACTGCATGTGGTAGTTGTCCAGCCTGGACCCAGGTATTAGTCTCAGGGACATAGCGCTGGATGGTGGACACTGACTTCTTACTCTTCATGTCCTGACCACCAACTGCCAGTAGAGATTTTCCAATGTTGAGTGGACAGGATAATGTACAGTTGAGTGAAGGTAGTTTGTTCCATATGTTGGAACTGTCTAATGAGTAGTGTGAAACAAGAGCCTCCAGAGATACACTATAGACATCAGGACTGTTACGAAACAGTTTCTCGCTCCATCCCCCCATGAGGTACCAAGTATTTCCTATTGTAGTAGACTTCATCATGCTCCATGGTATTGGTGTAGATGGTCCAGAGGACCAATGCATGTTGGATACATCAAGTACCTCAACAGTTTGTAAACAGTCTCCATGGTAACCACCAGCCACCACCAGCCAATGTTTATAATATGAAGTAGCTAAAGGCCAACAGCGAGGTGTAGACATAGGAGGGAAGGGGTGTGTCCACTGGTTGCTGTCAGGCTGCCACTCTCCTAGCTCACTGCTATCAGAGTAATCTCCATTGCTTCCTCCCACCAGAACAAGTTTGTTGTTGATGGTAGTCATAGCAAACCCCCAGTTACTGTATGGAGGTAGAGTGTGCCACTGGCAGGACTGTGTGTTGTAAGCCATCACTATGTAGTCATCCTCACCTCTGTCAGTGAATCCTCCTCCAACAAACACTGTATCATTTATCTCTACTGATTGGATGTATCCACTCATAGCCAGTGGCAAGTCAGGATCACGCCTCCAGTCTAACTGGAGAGGGAATGTCTATACAATAACAACATTGTATAGTACCAATGATTAACTAGATCAAGAGATAAAATATACACTTAAATGGAATGTATAGTTTGTTTATAATTGTTATAAAATACAATTTGGGTTGCCATGGTTACTGTTTACATGCTAATTAATTAAGCTGACAACCACATAATCATTATTTGAAAATGGAAAATGAACATTTACTACCAACTGTACATTTTGTGGTTACATTTGCTAGAGTTTAGTAAAATCAGTAACTTTTGCTCCTTAATGCCAGTGTGGGAGTTTTGCTGGGCCGAGGAAGGTAGAGCCAGTACGGGTCATCTAATTCTTCGGCTGCCTGCGTACCAGGTAGATTCGCTGCCACCACGTTCTTCTCCACTCCAGAGTTGGTGCCAGGCCAGGGATTAGCGTCTTACTAGCTATCCCTCACTCGAGTAGCTACCCCAGAGACAGAACTTTAGGTTTTATGCTAAAGTCTGATAGAGAGAGAACTTTCGTACGCATGAGTGGCCAGATAGTTTATAAGAAGGTCGACGCATGCGCGAACACAATGATACATACATCTGGACACACCTGGGGCACAACTTATACGCTAAAAATAATAATATACTCATGACACACCTACTAAACTACGTGAAACCATAAATAACATACATCTATATACATAAAGAAAAACTGACTATCTATCTGTTCAGTCTTCTTCTTGATCTTCATCTTTCTAGTGGAGATCCGGCCCCACAGCCAGCTAGTAAACTGGGTGGACCTCAACATGTGGAATGACCTGCCAATTATCAAGATATTGAAAATTTACTGTGCCCAATGTCTTGTCCCTAGAATTTTTGACGTTCACAAGCTTTAGCTCTGTCCTAAGAATTCTTATGAAGTTCATAAGCTTCAGCAATACAAGGAAGTGACACTATTGGTAAATAGTTCCAATTTATGTACAAATGTACAGACAAACTTCTGAGAAGCAACTGACCTCTCTGGAGTGACCAAATCATGCGACCCAAGATTGCAGCTACAATAAATTTAGTACGTTTAGAAGCAAACCACCTCTTATTTCAGACCAGCACCATACTTTTCATGAGTCTCAGCTTATTCAAAAAGAATACATTGACCCCTCAAGACCATACCTACTGCCAAAATTGAGACATTTTTGTCATGCATAAACATGTCTGGCTAGTAAAAGACCTTTTTAAAAGACCCTTTTAAAAAGGTCTATCCAGACTAATTTGTAGAAAAGTAAATAAGCTAATTTCAGCTCTGGATGTTCTGTACTTGCACAGCTAAGCAACCAATTCACATGAGATAAAAGGTCTTAGTTAGCTGATGCTGCTTGTCAAAATCTGTCATTAGGATGTGTGGGAATGCCCACTCCCCAGAATAAAGACCAGAGCAAGTCACAATGTTTGAGAATATATCGTTAACATTATAATTAGAATATATCATCAGATGACATTACCAACCACAATGCACTACATATAGCAGTTATATTGTATGCCACCCTACATGGCGCTGGGTTATGTATACCAAGGCCCAGCCCATGTTAGTTCATGTTGAGTTCTGTGATAGTTCTCGAGCTCTGTGTGTGAACTAATAAGCTCACTTGTCATCTTAAGGCCAGACTTAAGGTTAGCCTGCCTAAGAGATTCCTTGGGCAATCATTTACCACACACCCAGTAAAACACAAAACTATGATCTCCACTCTACTACCCCCACAGCTCATAAAATTAAACGACAAATTTTGGTCCTTGGATCTGGAAAATTCATTACAGAATGTTGCTTCTCCTGAACCCATGCCAAAGTAGCTATATAATTGTGATGCTGCAGAAGTTACCAGTAGCCACAAGAAGGCAATTGAGACAATGATAATTAATGATGATAAAATTTCCTGGATATAGCATACCTTCAAGGGGCCACTTAGATGACCACAGTAAGTCTCTTGTCAAATTTCACCAACTCTTCATCTTGCTATGCTAAATTAAAGCTAGCTAAAATACAGCTTTTAACTAATCAATATCTACAAGGAACGTCTGAGAAGGGGCCAACCTGTGAGAAAAGATGAAAAGTCCTGTCCCTTATGTTGTCACTGTTTGGAGGTTTCACTGTTTTGATTAAAATGTTTATCACGAATTTCTACGTGTTATTATATTCATTTAAAATTCATTTGATTAAGTTACAAGTAAAATTATGCTGAACAATTGTAAAGAAATATAAAAGAATCTGTTACATACTGTCAATTAATATGCTATTTCAATCACCACTCAGCATTTCTGCTACAGATAAGTGTACATAAGACTTTCCTGTACCTTGATGCAACGTCTAGACTTACGACTTTATTGAGAGTTTACCGGTGATCAATAATTAAGTTGAACTGCGTGACAAAATTTCGACGCATGTCGAGCGAGAAAGTTATGCTTTTTTAATTTCCATAGACTTTTTTGAATAAAGTTTAGATTTACATTCTTCTTCTACTCCTGGAGTACGTTAAGGAAATCTACCCACTTGGGAGCAAACTTTGCAGCAATAATGCTGCTTCCATTCAAGTTATTAATTTTTTTCTTGCAGCTAACTCAACTTGGATTGATTTTAGGACATTCCATAATGTGCAGTGTAGAGAACATTGAAAACAACCCCTTCATGAACTACTTACATTTACTCATAATCATTGCGTGTAGCTAGTCATATTAATTGACTATCCTTTCCCTGCGTGTTCAGTTGTATTAATCCTTGATTCATGATGACTATGTAATTATCAGTTAGTGAATGTCGTGAGCAAATAGGGCTGAACCCTTATTATTTATGATCAATACAACTCCCGGGACTGTACAAACTTGGCCACATTGGAATCAGTATAGAGAGGCGACAGGAACCAACCTCTCGAACAGACCGCCCCAATTAGAGTGCATTAGTGGGTAGCGATGCCGATAATCAAGTGCCCGATAGAGTCGTGCGAGTACGAAACACCCGATGTGGATCCTGTGGTGGCTGCGGCACTAATCACAACCCATGCCACCTTTCACCAAGGACCTAGCCTGCCAACACTAAGCGCAAGGGTTGAGAAAGTAAAGCGACCTAGTATATCGTCAGCAGGTACCACTCAGGACTGGTTGTATTTCAAGTCCAGGTGGGCTGACTACGTAAAGGCAACAAGGCTGGAAGGAACAGACAGAGTAATTCAATTATTGGAATGTTGTGAGGAGCAGCTTCGCAAAGACCTCACCAGGAACGCTGGAGGCACTTTGACTACATTGACTGATGACCAGGTATTTGCAGCTATGAAATCCCTAGCTATTAGAGAGGAAAATACTATGGCATCAAGGGTGACCTTGCAGAATATGAGGCAAGGCCGTGATGAGCCAGTGCGTGCTTTTGGAGCCAGGCTAAGGGGACAGGCAAGCATCTGCAAGTTCATACAAAAATGTTGGGGATGCGAAGCCAATGTCGACTACACAGAGGCCATGATCAAGGACGTACTATGCAGAAGCCTGGAGGATAGTGATTTTCAAATGGATCTGCTGGGGGACAAGAACCAGGACATGACTGTGGAACAGGTCCTTAGATTTGTCGAGGCCAAAGAGTCGGGTAAGAGGTCCGCATCCCGCCTACTAGTACGTCAGTCGACTGACGCAGTGGCTGGTGGAAGTTCTTATCAGAAACTGAAGAGAGCACCGTCCAAGGATCAGGGAACCTGTACCTATTGTGGAACCAGGGGGCATGGGCGACACCAACCGACAAGGGTTCGGAGAAAAGAATGTCCTGCTTATGGTACCACATGCAGTTTTTGTAATAAAGATCACCACTTTGAGAGTTTTTGCCAGAACAAGGGTAACACTAAACTTGCCAAGCGAGTTAAACACGAAGATGCAACATTTGATGTTCTCTGTCAAATCACTTCTGCTAACAAGAAAGGAGGAGCCAGTATGGATCACCATATATTTTAACAAAGTCACCAAGAGGTGGTTGAAATGACATTCTAAGGCGCAAACACATATCATGCTACGGGAAAGTGTCCTGCAAGAAGATTACGACCACTTCGGGATCCCAATGAAGGCGCCACTGGTGCAGTCAACCCTAAGTGTCATAGCTGACACTGACTGCCAGAGTTGTTTAGCTGGCCTCAAGGTTATAAACAAGCTTGGCATTTTCATGAAAGACCTCATTCCAGTTACCATCAAGATGCCAGCAGCGAACGACCACATCATTGGGATATTAGGTGTCGTCATATTGAGATTGCCAGGAAAGAACACGGAAGGTGATGAGCTATCCACCCGACAGATGGTCTATGTGACTGACAGCACGGACAAACTATTCATCAGCAGGGAGGCATGCGTGGACTTGGGGGTTATTCCAAGAACATTTCCCAATGTGGGCGAGGCTGAAGAAATCAGATTCGCCAACGTCATATGCACTTCCCCACCCCAACAGGAGTGTCACTGCCCTAGGAGATCTAAGCCACCTCCCATTCCAAACTTCCCTCCCATTCCCAGGTGATGTAGCTCACAGGAACCATCTGAAACAATATCTTTCAGATTATTATGCGTCGAGTACATTTAATACCTGTGAACACCAAGTGCTGCCATTAATGGATAGTCCACCGATGAGACTCATGATTGACCCCAATGCCACTCCAACTGTGCATCACTCACCAATACCCAGTCCCCCTTCACTGGCAAGATGCTGTAAAAGCCGACTTAGACAGAGATGTCAGACTTGGAGTCCTGGAACCAGTACCCATTGGAGAGCCAGTGACTTGGTGCCATCGTATGGTTATCTGTGCCAAACAGAATGGCAGCCCCAGAAGAACAATCGTTTTTTAGCCTCTTAACTTCCATGCAACTAGGGAAACTCATCATACTCAGTCCCCCTTTCATCAGGCCAGATCAGTTCCTCAGAGACAAGGCTACAATGCTTCAGGTGATGGCTACACCAGGAGATATGATGAAATCACAGCCTCCATCCCTAACAAAACCAAATGTATTGATGACACCTTATTGTGGTCAGATACAATCGAAGACAGCTTCTGTCAGGCTGCACACTGGCTTGACACATGTGGAAAACATGGGATCACTCTCAACCCCCCAAAATTTCGCTTTGCTCTGGATGAGGTTGAATTTGCAGGTTTTAAAATAACAAGTGACTCAGTACGACCGTGCAAAAAGGACATCAAGGCCATTGCTGACTTCCCAACACCACAGAACCTGACAGATATGTATAAGGTCCTGGTTTGGATTAGTGAACCAAGTTTCCTATGCATTCAGTATGGCAACGACAATGCTCCCTTTCCGAGAGTTACTGAAACCCCGCATGACTTTTTATTGGGATGAGAATCTTCAACGAGCATTTGAAACATCCAAAATCACCATTATTGACGAAATACACAATGGCGTAAAAATCTTCGACAAAACGAAACTCACTTGCCTGGCTACTGACTGGTCCAAACAAGGTATTGGATACTGGCTTTTTCAAAAGCACTGCTTATGCCCCTCACACAACCTCTTTTGCTGCAAACAAGGTTGAAAGTCACCCTGGTCGATAGTCGATTCACACATCCTGCTGAATCTCGGTATGCTCCAATAGAAAGAGAAGCATTAGCTGTCGCAGATGCTTTGGAGAAGTCACGACACTTTGTTTTGGGATGTGAGGACCTGGTCATCGCAGTTGACCACCAACCATTACTCAAGATATTTGGTGACAGATCTCTTGACAACATCAGCAATACTAGATTGAGGAACCTAAAGGAGAAAACATTGCGATATCGCTTCCTCATGGTCCATATTCCAGGTGTCAAAAACAAGGTTCTTGACACTCTCTCCAGACATCCCACTGAGATAGGCAACCTGCTAAAATGGTACTCCGTGATGATGTACACAGCATACAATCATACCCCACAGTCTCACCTCTTTCCATACCCACTATCCTCATGGCTGGTGTGTGCGCTGACAAGGAAGCTCATACCATGGGCATGGATGAGCAGATTCGCAGACTATTTGCCTCTGCCCTGCACTCTACCAGGTTCAAACCGCCACTGCGTCTGATGAGGACATGTTTCTCCTCCTCTCTGATGAGGACATGTTTCTCCTCCTCTCTACCATTGAGCAAGGTTTTCCAGAATTTAAACACCAGCTGCCATTGCCAATCCGGGAGTATCATCAATTCCACAAACACCTCTACAGCATTGATGGTGTTATCATCTACAAGGATCGTATTGTTATCCCGCCTTCACTAAGACCAGCATGCCTCAGTGTCCTCCATGCGGCCCATCAAGACACCTCTGCCATGATGGCGAAAGCAGAAGGCTCCATTTTTTGTCTTGGTATCACCAATGACATACATTCCACCAGATCAAATTGTCTCCATTGTCAGAAAATAGCCCCATCTCAGGTAACATTACCTCCTACACCGCCCACTTTGCCAGTGTACCCCTTCCAGTGTATTTGCGCTGACTACTTCCAATACCAAGGTCACATGAATCTCATCATTGTTGACCGTTACTCTAATTGGCCCATTGTAGAGAGGGACAAAGATGGAGCCACAGGTCTGACCAAGATTTTGAGACAAACCTTCGCGACATATGGTATCCCAGATGAGCTCTCGTCAGATGGTGGCCCTGAGTTCATCTCACACATCACTAGAGAATTTTTGAGCCATTGGGAAGTACACCACCACCTAAGTTCTGTCGCATTTCCTCACAGTAATTGTAGAGCAGAGATTGGTGTTAAGACTATTAAACGGTTGATTGCTGGTAATGTTGGCAATGATGGCACCCTTAACATTGACACCTTTCAACTAGCAATTCTTCAGTATCGAAACACTCCTGACCCTTCTACAAAGATGTCTCCAGCCACGTGTTTGTTTGGTAGACCAGTGAAGGACCTAATCCCCATTCTCCCAGGGAAGTATTGTCCTCATGCTACATGGAAGGAAACCTTACAGCTCCGAGAAGAATCATTACGCCACCGTCACCTACGTCATCAGGAGAAATGGACCGAACACACTAAGGCCCTACCACCCCTACAAGTTGGTGATCATGTGTGGATTCAAAACCAAACAGGCCCTCATCCCCTCAAATGGGATCGCACTGGAGTAGTTATTGAGGTGCGCCAGTTTCATCAGTACCTTATCAAGATTGACGGGTCAGGCAGGCAGACACTGAAGAATAGGAAATTTCTTTTCAAAGTTGTTCCTATGTCTGTGTCAACAAAACGTAGATCTATTTTGGATGATATCAACTCTCTCCCTCCAAACTCAGCCCTAAGCGGCAATCCTTCTACTCAGCCAGTGTCTCCTACCCAAGAGCATGCCCTTACTCCAGCCACTCCCACAGACCCTGAGGACAACACTCCACCTCTTGTGACTCCCAATGGTTCTCCTGAGAATTCGTCTCCTCCTGCTACCCCCACCCGATTGGATGTAAATGATGCTACTCCTACCAGACTAGATACAGATGATGCACCATTGACTCCTGTCTTCCCACCAAACTCAGAAGACTTCCATAAGCCATCGCTATCCCTACACCCGGCACCAATGTCTCCTCCCAAGGTGAACCCGACACCATTGCAGAGATCAATACGAATGAGGAAGCCACCAGACCGACTATTGTGGAGGAAACCAGCCTTTGACCACCCTGTGTGATGGACCAGAGACTCGAGGAGAGATAGAGAACATTGAAAACAACCCCTTTTTGAACTACTTACATTTACTCATAATCATTGCGTGTAGCTAGTCATAATAATTGACGATCCTTTCCCTGCATGTTCTGTTGTATTGATCATTGATTCATGATAACTATGTAATTATCAGTTAGTGAATGTCGTGAGCAAATAGGGCTGAACCCATATTATTTACAGTGTTGTTGTAATAATACTATTTCTTATATTGTTATAAACCCTGTGGTTATTGCTGATATGTAACTAGCATTGAGTACTTTTTTAAACTAGAATAATAAACATCTTAGATAAGATATAGAAAAAATTGCATTATCACTCCTATCACTCACTCTGGCTATCACTTAAAGAACATTGTAAGATTCTGTATATTGGCAAGTACATACAAGTATAAAACTATTCTATTCTTGAGTGTTTGAACATCATTAAAACAATTTCCTACTCAATGATTACTTTATAAATAAATGGGAACAATGGTGTAGGTTACATGTTTTTATAAAAATTTTTAAGGTTATTCAATGATGTATACTGCCTGAAATTATCTAATATTTGGTGCTTCTATGATACAAAATGTAACACATTATTAAATGCTTACCTGACGTCGGGATGGAATGTCTCTGCTTTTCTCTAGTTGATTCTTGAGTTCTTCTACCTCTTTTTCTAGACTGCATGTTTTAGCCTTGCATTCTTCATAAAGCCTCTGCAGTTGTTTGTTGTCAATGTTCAGTTGATTGTTCTCAGTTACAAGTTGATGGTTCTCTGTCGCTGATCTGTGGATGTCTTGAGTAAGCTTCTTTTTTTCTGTGTTCACTCTGTGGATGTCTTCAGTCAGCTTATCTTTCTCTGTGTTCACTCTGTGGATCTCTTCAGTAAGTTTAGCTTTTTCATTTTCCAGGTGAAGTTTGTCGTGTAAATTTTCTTCAGTGATTCTTGTCTTGTCAGCAATTAATGAACGTTTCTCATTTTCTAATGTAGCATTTGCTGCTACTAACTCTCCATACTCAGCTTCCAGTCTCGCTTCAGATGCCTTATATTAACACAGTCATGTTATGTTACATCATATTATTAATATAGCAATAAATATTTTACCTGTAATTGACTAATAGTCTTATCCTTCATTTTCATATCCTTCAATAGGAGTATGTTAGTGATGTTGAGTTGTGTTCCCATACTGCCTCCATGCTTGTCTTCAATCTCATGTTTGATAAGTTGAAGTCTTCCCAGGAGTTGCTGACTGGAGGGTCTTGTTTGAGGAGTATTGTGGAGGCACTGAGTCACTAACTGGACCAGAACAGGATAGGACCCATTGAACTGCTGCTCTAAATTCCTCATGTACACTCCACGACGCTCCACTTCAGTGCGACCAATCAGATGCCCAGGATTACTAGGGTCAGTGTAATTAGCAGAGAGTAGCTGCCCTGGAAATTCCTGTACATAATTGTACCATATTATATTACAATAAAGCTACATTAACAAATTGGTCATCATATAACCTAATTAGTTTTTTGTTGCTTACAGAAATTCAGTATAAAAAGTATGAAGCCTATAAATAGTCCCACAGCATTATGGAAGAATATGGATAAAGTTTTTCCTACCTGACATCAAGAGTAATCAATTTGGTTAGTTCCTCAGAGTCTCCTCGAAACCTGCTGTAAGATAAACTGGTTCCAGTTAATTTTCAGATTTTAGAAGCTTATTTGCTTGTTATAAGGCTATAGCTACCTACTTTATATGCATTGCTGTTTGTTTATGGAATTTGTGGTTGCTTTGGGTAGAAATTAAAAAAATCATATTTAAAGTCTAAAAGAAGCCCGAAATGTTGAAGAAAGTCGGCATCAAAAGGGTAATAGAATGGCCACATTTTACCGAATACCGTACTACTTTTCTCCTGCTTTTTTTTTTTGATGGCCACTCAAAAGAACAGAAATTGAAACATTTTTGGTACCTAGTCTATTAGACTGGTTTTCAAATGGACCTACACATATTGACTTACTTGAGTAAGCACAAACAGATCAAGATGTCCGAATGAGAACACATCTAGAGATGGTCCATATCTGTGGGTCTCACTGAGAGCCTCTGGTGGCATGTACACAGTGGTCCCTGGAGTCTTAGTCAGAGTCTGTGCTAGCTGACCTGGTCTAAAATTCACCATGCGAGAGTTGCCCAAGTCTGTGATCTTAGCGGTCAGAGAAGCAGTCAGGAGGACATTTCTTGCAGTAAGATCTCTGTGGACTATAGGAGACTCCATACTGTGTAGATACACTAGTCCACTACATGTGTCAGTGAGAATAGAGATCTTGACAGCAAGTGGAATGGCTGGTGCATTCTCTAGAAGGCCATCCACACTCATTAGCAGTCTCTCCATCACAAGGAGAGGTAGATTGGAACCTTCCAGGAAACATAGACCAAGGAACTGTGTTATGTTTGGATGTCTCAGACCTGCCATGAGTTGACATTCTCTTCGATACGTTTCTATAGTCTCTTGAACTCCTTCATTACCAGGATCCAGCAGTAGTTCATGCATGCGTTTAGCAGCACAGGACACTTGTGTGTATTTAACCTGGAACGAACAAAGAAATGCACATTCTCAAATAGCATTATGCAAAGTATAAGTCAGTAGTCTTACATTAAAAAATATATTGCAACACATTAATTTAATGCAAAATTTAACATTATGTAATACACAAATACTACACAATGGGAGACAATTAGCATATTGCACTATCCTAGTTCTCTTTCAACATAAAAGTGTACCACTGAGTTACTATTGTTATAGCCGGAGTAGAAGGGCATAGGAGGGGAGGGGGAGGGGCTGCTAACCTTCTTCCCATTTGGATTGTGAGGAGGCTAAGCTGCTTCTTTTTCTTATTATAGAAAGTCATACTTCAAGTTTCCACCACTTTCTTTATCACCTGTTCGAACTTTACCAAATAAAATGCATGATGTCCTTTAGTTAGAGCTTTAAAAAAAAATTCCAGAAGATGTCAAAACTTATGTTTCTTAAAAATGTTTTGGATCTCTCATACTTTATTCAGTGACTTGGATTCTAAATATTTTAACCAGAATTTATTAAAGAGGCAGGATTTCATATAGAAATGGGGGGCGATTGGAGTTTAAATTAACCCCCCCAAAATATTTTTAGTGTATACTGTTAGTAGTTGACAATATTAGTCACTCAATCTTGACTCATTAATAACAAAAATGTTGAGGTATAATTACAAAAAAAAAGTGAGCAAGTAGTAATAAGTAAAATACCACATGGTAACAGGTCCAGCTTAAGCGATTTCTTTAGCTGAAACACTCAAGTATGGAATGTCAGCTTTAGAAAACATTTTTTGACTAGGTGCTAGTACATTCAGTCAAATATGTTCAAAATTTTGTTTAAGCCTGGCCTTTTAAACATAACTACAATAATCTCACTACAAAGTTTATATTGAGTGGGAAAGAGATGGGAAGGGGAGATGGACAGATAAAGTCTATAGAATTATAAGAATCTAGCAAAAGAGAAACAAGAATAAAAGAGAAAATAATGAAGGAAAAGGAAAGATCTAATGATGTGGTAGATAACGTGCTACTATTCAGCTGGAGTGTGCTACTAAAGGTGCCCAGGCATTGCTATGTGATGGCACCCATAAGAGTGATATGAACAATCTAATATTATAAGTTCTGAACTGAATTTTTACAAAAGTGGAAGTATACATTAGTTTGGATTAGCTATGTAATGTGTAATGTATTCGCAGATCATGCATAGTAAACAGATATGAAGTTCATCATTTCTGCAAATCCAGTTAGATTGCCCCACCAACGCCTAAAGTCTCTCTCTATTACATAAATTGTCTATTGTTCTTCCCAGCCAAATTAACAAGGGAAACTCCTCTATGTCAGTTAACAGACCTTTTCTAGTGATTAGTGGTCTGGGTACGGTAGACTAGTTACGCCCCTGCAGTTATTTTTATGAATGACTTACTTCCAATACAGATCCGTAAGATCCAACTCCGAGAATTCTACCATTTGATTCAACCCCTTCCAAAAAATACTGCTTCAACTTTGCATCGTTTAAAAAACTGGCCTTCATTGACTGGGACCTCCTAGCCATGTCGATGCTTGCGCGAATTTCAGCTTCAGCCAGTCAATAAAGTTTTGGTAAGGCGGTTGTCTGTAGGTGTGTCCGTTAGGGACCCTGTAAGCCTACGGTTAGAGAGGGCCTAAATAGGTTACATCGGGCCCAAATAGGCTATATCTGGCCAATAACTTACATATATAGGGCCAATAAAAGGTAGGGATTTTTGTTACAAACGGCGTGCCATACATACGCAAGACGGAATAAATCCCCACACCCTAGCTAAATAGCTACCCAGACACTTTAGCTAAAAGCTATATTTTCTCATTATCTGTGTTATTATTGTACATCAAAATCTATCATGCTGTGAGCGCACAATGGCTTCTGTGGGGAGTTAATGGCCACAAGTCTGGAAACACATTTTTTATGAAACAAAAAATGTGGTTCAGATAGGTGAGCATCAAAAAGGCTCTGACTGGTTCCACTATTTGATTTTGTTATATTGTGCAACAAAATGATCATATTCTATTCTTATTTACATTTTAATTGGTTTTCTATCAACATCTCTGCCTGAAGTGTAAATGCACACCTGATAGATTCAGGTGCTTGTTGTTTAAATGGCTATGTTTTAGCATAGTATCTGAAGGGATATTGTGAAAGTGTTTCATTGCACCGTAAATTTGGAGGATGTACCAGTGTAAAGAATTTCCACTTGTATGAAGATACTTATAGTAGTTAGCTATATATAATTAGCTAATACATTTGGTTAACCAAAAGTTACACAAGAAGGTTGTCCAATTGTTAAGTCCCAATATAGTAGCCATTACTAACAATAACTAAAGCTGGGGTGTGCAGCTGATTGCATAAAATGAATATAGTTTGTGTATTGTAAAAATCAATACCATTTATTTATGTATTGTAAAAATCAATACCATTTATTGCTAAATAATTAAAATTGAAGTAATTTACCTATATAATAAAAAGAACCAATATTAGCTAAAACTAAATCAAGATTATTAACCAATATCCTAGCCACCTATGTTTACTGAGATTAACAGTGTGAAGTATAACGATTTCGACCGCTAAATTTGACATTGACCACAACATCTGGTAAAAGATAGGGAAGTAAGAGACAAGCCTCCTTTTTGGCCGCGCAACTGGCGGCGCTGACGCTCCTGGCAAGCATCGATATGGCTAGAAGGTCCCAGTCTATGAAGGCCAGTTTCCTAAACGATGGGAAGTTGAAGCAGTAATTTTTGAATGGGGTTGAATCAAATAGTAGAACTCTCGGAGTTGGATCTTACAGATCTGTATTGGAAGTAAGTGTTTGCACAGGGTGAAAAGAGTCTATTACAAACATAACAAAATCCATAAACTGTCTTGTAAATTAGAGTTAACAAAATATTTACAAGGCTGTAGAGTTAACAAACTAGTTATCAACACATACACTAATGTACAATTTAGTTTTGGTTGTCAATAGACACTTTTCAGGCAGTGTTGGTTTCTGGTGTAACTGACAGTGGCTAATATAGGTCCACCAGAGAGTTGTCAACTTTCCAGATCGTTGGGACACTAAGACACACCTACAGACCACACTAAAACCACATATACTATCAGGAAGCAAACATGATTGTCTACAAGAATCTATTTTTTTCAAATGAGTGTGAGTAGGAATTTGTAGTATCTAGTTCCTGCCTATTATGAACTTCATGACGGTAGTGAAAAAAAATGTAATGGAACAAACCAGCAACAATAGGTACTATAATGGTCGCTGCGCTGACAACAAATTGTGCAATAACTACTTACTTTCATTAATTGAACCTAGCTATATAAAAAATCAATGTTAATTACAAAGGAACACTATCTGAAATTGAACCAAATTTTAAAGAAAATTGGAATCAGTCACGAGTTTTTTGCCACCAACAACTTCCGGTGGATTAGCTAAGTAAAGTCTCCACTGATCATGCACAGTGAACAGATAACGAGTTCATCTATTTTTGGTACAAACAATAGAAGAGGTTAATTTTGTTACGGGAAGTGAAAATCCGTTACAGTCCAGGAGCTATTGGGACAGTTGGCAAGTATGTCAGAGATGCTGACTTTTAAATTCTAGTTCAGGGACACAAAGTTACACCCAAGACTACGCTGAAATCACATGAATCAATGATAACATGATAGTATACTTATTTACTACATATGCTTGCTGAACTTCAGGACAGCAAAGCAATTGTATTATAATGCTAGTTGAGAATGTGCATTTTTGTTCATTCCAGGTTGAATACACACAAGTGTCCTGTGCTGCTAAACGTATGCATGAGCTATTGGTGGATCCTGACAATGAAGGAGTTCGAAAGACTATAGAGACTATCAAAGAGAGTGTCAGCTCATGGAAGGTCTGAGACATCCTAACATAACACAGTTCCTTGGTCTGTGTTTCCTTGAAAATTCCAATCTACCTCTCCTTGTGATGGAGAGACTTCTAATGAGTGTGGATGACCTTCTATACACCACCCATTCCACTTCCTGTCAAGATCTCTATTCTCACTGACACATGCAGTGGACTAGTATTTCTACACAGTATGGAGTCTCCTATAGTCCACAGAGATCTTACTGCAAGAAATGTCCTCCTGACTGAATCTCTGAGAGCTAAGATCACAGACTTGGGCAATTCTCGCATGGTGAATTTTAGACCAGGTCAGCTAGCACGGACCTTGACTAAGACTCTAGGGAGCACTGTGTACATGCCACCAGAGGCTCTCAGTGAGAGCCACAGATATGGACCATTTCTAGATATGTTCTCATTCGGACATCTTGCTCTGTTTGTGCTTATTCAAGTAAGTCAGTATACCTAGGCACATGTGAAACTATTTGCAATACGCAAGGCCATGATAATCAAATACAAATTTATTTATTTAATTAAACATTTTTTTGTTTACATTCTCCTGAGGCGGAGTTTTTATGTTGAACAAATTGAAGCCTTCCAATTTAAGTTGTTTGGCTTGAGAATAGTAAGATGTTTTCACAGTAGTTAGGCACTTGGCTCAGGGGGAACTACCATTTTTAGGGTTTCAAAGGCCCTAGGCTATAGCATCTCGAGCACAGCAAGGGTACCACACATAGGGCCTGAGGGATCCTAAATGTGGTAGCTCACAACAGCGGCTAACAATAATTTAGAAATAGCAACTTAGTTTCTTAAAATTGCCATTGATGGTGAAGCAAATCACCTGACAAAAATTTGAACATGGCAACCATTGATTAACAACGCAAATGAAGTCTTTATCTGTAGAAGCCCTTAAAGTGAGGTTACTACATACACTGTAAAAATTATAGCGTAAAAACCCACCAAACTGGTGGTGTGAATGCCCACCACCTATGCATAGTGTGTCCTTCACACTTTCTTCCTAGTGTGAATGCACACTTAGTGTGAAATTCACACTCAATGGACTAGCATGGACCCTTTACCGAACATTAATTATATTCATGTGCAGGCAAAAACCAATGCTATTATCATTGTAATCTACCTTATAAATGGTTTGTACACTTGTGTGCTAGATAAGAGAGTTGAGTAAGATTTTAGTCGGCTGATTAATGAGATTTGGGATTACACCAATCTCTTTTTGGAAAAAAAATGTTGATATGTATTACTAGAATCAATGTAACTTAAAATAATTCAGCATTAATGTAAGTATGAGTTCATAGTGATTGTGGTGAGAATTCAAGCTAAATTTAGTGTGTAATTCACACCCAAACGATGAGGTGTGCGCATCACACCATATTTTGGTGTGACTATTGTTACAAGTGATTCACGCTTAATTTGGTGTGAACTACACACCTTTTGGTTTACAGTGTATAGATCCCTCCCTGAAGGAACCGAAAGGACCGAATTCTCTCTGCCACAAGCTAAAGCTGTGTGCTCGTCCGAAGTTAATTAGGCTGCTATAATTTTTGAAAATTGTAAGTTAGATAATTATAAATGTGAATTATTTTGTGCCTGCTGTTTTGCACTATCCCTGTAGCACATGGGTATTTTCCCAAATAGCCCAAACTTTTGTAAGTCTTACTATTTTTCTTGTAATAAGCCAAATACACAATTAGGTAGGTAGTCCTGCTTAAAGTAAGGCTAAAAAAGCTTCACTTAAAAAAGCCCATTATAAGAAAGTGTATGTGATATACCGATACAAATCAAACTTAATGGTTTAACCAGCAATGTACACCAGAACCCAAGATTCATATACCATACCATACTTAATGGGTGAAGAGAGTGCGTGCTTCATGTTTGACCATGTGCACATCAGTACTAAGCTGTCGATTAGGCCGCTATAATTTTTGAAAATTGTAAGTTAGATAATTATAAATGTGAATTATTTTGTGCAACCAATTTTCCGACAATTCCTATTCCTCCTCTATAGACTCCAGGTGGATGAAATGACAAATACTTTCATATTGTGAAGGGAGTCAAAAGCTCAATAATTCTAGGAATAGTTGATGAATACTTGGTACTTCAAGCATGCTTATAATTACGAGAACCTACTAAACCAAAAGAAGTAAAGATCCAACCTAAGAAAACAACTCTGGTGCCATAAACCTTTAGTATTCAACAGGTTTTTCTGATGTTTCCTTTTTTCAGCACAAGCCATAATACACTCAATAATACACTCACTGTATTTCGTAAACAAAGCAAAACAAACTAAAACAGTGAAAGAGGGATTATTTTTGATTGATGCAGAAATGTGAGGGGCCTACATAAAGCACAAAATTTACCACTAACTGGATGAGAAAAGAATTTCGATACTTCACCAGACGGTAAAGCCCTATTATCCATGATAACTAATACCTACAAAATGTCTGTCACTGCCATGCCCTCTTCTGCAACTCCCTCTGGACTCTTCCATGACCAATTCCTCTACATTCCAGTGCTTTGCACTTCCTTCAAAGTATCTCTATTAGCTCATTGACATTGCTCTACTTATTATGTCAGTACTTTATCCTTCCTCTCTTGCTTCTTCCTCGGTCACTAATTTCTTCTTCCAAATTAATTCTAACTAGCATCACTTCTGTATCATATACTCCCAACTCCCTTCCTCTATCAAACTTGCCTCTACATTATCTAGACCTCGATACACTATACTCAACTTCAGTCACTTATCCCAGGAGAAACTTGTACAAAAACTAGTGCTGTGCTTGTGCACAAGGTCTGATTGAGCCTCCCTTGTTAAGTTACTTAACTTGATAAACAACGTTTATTTATACTGCACTATAAAATGTATTGCTGTGTGGATAAGGGTGATACAAATCGTATTGAATGCTATAGTAATAACTGTGGTAAATATAGTACTGTTTTACAGCTGTACTATGGTACAGAATTCAAAACTCTTTTTGGTACCTACTGTGATAATTTAACTTCACTGTTGATTTGATTTATAATTTGGCATACGGGAATAGGCACAATAATGGTAGTGTGTTTTTGATAAATTTGCTAATACCATTAAAAATATATATTTAGCTACTAATAGTACGTTATTTTGATAACATTATAATATTAGGACCATTTTTTAATGTATCATTATTGTAATAAAGTGTGTTACAATTACTTGCAGAAATTTCCAGGACAGCTGCTCTCTGCTAATTACACTGACTCTAATAATCCTAGGCATCTGATTGGTCGCACTGAAGTGGAGCGTCGTGGAGTGTACATGAGGAATTTGGAGCAGCAGTTCAGGTCCAGTTAGTGATTCAGTGCCTCCACAGTACTCCTCAAACTAGACCCTCTAGTCAGCAACTACTGGGAAGACTACAAGTTATCAAATATGAGATTGAAGACAAGCATGGAGGCAGTATGGGAACGCAACTCAACTTCACTAACATACTCCTATTGAAGGATATGAAAATGAAGGACAAGACTATTAGTCAACTACAGGTACAGGAAATGTTTATTGCTTATGTAATATAACTTAACATGGCTGTGTTAATATCAGGTATCTGAAGCTAGACTGGAAGCTGAATATGGAGATTTAGTAGCAGCAAATGCAAGATTGAAGGATGAGAAACGTTCATTAATTGCTGACATGACAAGAATCACTGAAGAAAATTTACACGGCAAACTTCAACTGAAAAATGAGAAAGTCAAGCATACTGATGCTATCCTAAGACTGAACACAGAACTAGCCAAGCTTAGTGAAGACCTCTGCAGATTACAAACAGAGAACAATCAACTCAAACTCGACTGCAAGAGCTTTTGTGAAGAAAGTGAAGCCAAGACATGTAGTCTTGAAAAAGAAGTAGAAGAACTCAAGAATCAGCTCGCGAGATACGGAAACATACCATTCCAACATCAGGTGAGCATTAATAATGTGTAATTGGCGAGTGAGCAAATCGGGTGAGATACTCTCAGTGGTAACACAATTGAAAATCGGGGATATTTGTTTGTTTTTATACATATGTGTGGACATACTTAGTCATTTTGTACTTTGACCCTCATGTTTTAGTGCTTGCTTCATGGTCTACCCTTTCCCCATACTCCACTAAACAGATTCTTTTCATTTAGTGATCCCGTATCATTCAAGGAAATTAATTATTTACTTCTTCTTATTAAGTTTTCTCTGAATGCCATCGGACGCACTTAGTTCTTACTGTCATCTCAACACTGTGCAGTATTTCTTTAGAACTTCTTGTTTTTTCAAGTCACAAAATGTTATGGCGAATGGTTACTATGGTATTGAAACCCTTTACCGGACATAATAAAAATACTAGGCTAGCTGTGAGAGCTTGTTGTCAAAGGATACCACTAATTGAGATAGTCAGAATGAGAATAATATAATTATATTAGAGACTACAGAAAATACAAGTACTTGGAAATTGAGGTTAAAAAAATGGTTCTGTGATTATTAGCTAAGTATAAATAGTCAGAACGGCTACTACTTAACTATTCTTTTAGTTTTGTAACTAGATAATAACAGTGAATTGACAGAAAAGCTATTCAGTTGTTACCATTTCAGTAAATGGTGTTGGCCATCTAGTCAAAATCGTATTGAATGCTATAGTAATAACTGTGGTAAATATACTACCATGGTAGTGGCTAAAAAGTATTTTATAGTATGAATACACTGTGCATTCCAATTAATGTATATTGCCAGGGGAGGATTGAGGGCTCAGCTAGTGTCATATGAGCACGCTTTTTTCAGAGAGATCCCTCATTTTTAGCTTCTTTATTTCTTACCTGTTAATTGGAAATTGAAGTATAATTTTATTTTTCGATGTTGGGCCAACCAGAGCTTATTATATGAATAAAGACTGTAGAAATTGTCTGGTTATCTAGACTATGGTTCAACCACTTTCAAAGCAAGCAAATGTGGAGAGGGTCATCGGCTGGTATAGTAATATGCCGACACTATAAATCAACTCTATTGATTATTATTATTCAGCGGAGCGAGCAAAGCTGTATACTAACGAGTTGGGATATATATCTATGTCTTCATTTCAAATTTGCGTAGGCATAGGTGGACCCTTTTGTAGTATCATGTTATGAATATTGAACCTTTCATTTGTCATGTGTTATGTTGAGTGTCAACCCTTTACCCATCGTTGTGTTATATATACATTATGTACTGATTGAACGCGTCCTGTGGGGCTGGTTGATAATACTGATACAACTAGTGAATCCGACCTGATCGTACATGGTGGCAGCGGTGGGATGGCTACGCCAAGCTTAAAGACTCCAAAGGAGTTTCCTTTCCAAAATCCCGAAGAGCGGGGAAAGTGGAAAGGCCGTTTTTGACAATACAGGGTGGCTTCTGGTTTAACCCTCTCACCGGCACAAGCGCCTATAGGCGCTCAAGCATTATGTCATATGGGAAAATAATTTTTTCCCCTAAACGAGCGGCCCAAGCACGGCTAATGAGTTGCTCTATTGCAGCTAATTTTAGAATAGAAAAAGAGATTACGTAACTAAGGTAGCTGGACAAAAATAAGCTTAGGCGTTACCTTTTGAAAATGGCGAGGAACTACTCAGCAACCGAGGTGATAGACTTCGTCTTGGACGACTTTTCCGACAGCGAAACCGAAGAAGAAGGTGGAGAAGAGGTGTATAGCTATCGTGGAAGGGCTATTCTTGAAACTAGCGAGCTTGACTCGCTTGCTAAAGCTGTCACTTCGTCGGAACGCGAGAGTGATAAAGATTTTAGATCTGAGAGGGACTTGAATGAGGAAGACAGTGAAAAAACAGATGGAAGTGAAGAGCAGGATATGGAAATTGACATGTCAGGTAAAGAAAATAGGTATTTATTTGTATATTCACAAAATCTTGAGTAAAAGTTTTACCGGCAACATGGCGGTACATTTTTTGTTTACCTTCATATTTCCCAGGAATATGGCGCTAATTTGGTAATAGCTATGACTTTCATTTTTTTAAATTTCAGCCCCAATACTAAGTGATCTGCCTATGCTGTCAGATCTTCCTGGACCTTCATTTGTGCTTTCTATTGATGATGATGCTTATTCTCCAGCAAGCTCGGAAGATTCTGATGAGGATGAATATGTGCTGGATAAAAGCAGTCAGAGTATAAGGATAACAAGTAGAAGTTTGAAGGGAAGAATTGGAAGAGTAAGGAAGGAAAGCAGTAAAGTGAATGAGAGGAGTAGAGGTGGTAAGGGGAGAAGCAGAAGTGGGAGGGGGAGGAGTAGAAGTATGAGGGGGAGAAGAGGAGTAATTGCAAGGGGGGAAAGTAGTAGTGTTCGTAGAAAAAGCCATAGAAATTCAAGAAGAGGAAGAAGAGGTGCTGCTGATCTAGGACTTAGTGTAAGACAATATGCTTGTGAAATAAATATAGACCATGGCAGTAGTGATTCAGACAGTGAAACTTCCACCAGCAGTAGTAATAGTAATTTGGAATCACAAACTTTGAAAGAAGTTAGAGGAAAATGGCGATGAAAAGAGCCGAATTCATTATTGTATGCCTATGACAAGAACCCAGGGCCTACTTCAACCAGTGTCACTAGTAATAGCAAACCACTGGAATTATTTGAACGTTTTTTTCCAGAGGAGGCTTGGGCATTAGCGGTAGAAGAAACGAACTGCTATGCAAATACTGTTTGTGGCACAACACCCAAATCTCGTCCCTGGAAGGACACTAATATTATTGAAATGAAGGCTTTTGTAGGCATGCTGATATGTTTTGGTGTGCTAAAATTGCCCCGTATAGAAATGTATTGGTCTTCAAAATATGAAGAAATAGTGACTCCAGGAATTTCTAATATTATGCCAGTGCGGCGTTTTGAGCAACTTTTTCGATGTTTTCATTTGGCTAATAATGCAAACCAGATTCCATATGGTCAACCAGGTCATGACAAACGTTTCAAGGTCCGTTCATTGTTAGACATTACTGTGCCTCGTTTTGTTGTTCATAAGGAATGTACAGTTGATGAAGCTATGATTCCATTCAAAGGACGACTTGGTATGAAGCAGTATATGAAAGACAAGCCCACTAAGTGTGGGATCAAAGTGTTTGTCTTGGCTGATGCTCATAATGGTTATGTAAAGAACATTCAGGTTTATACTGGAAAAAATGTGGAAAATGATGGGAATAAGATAGGCTTATGTACTATAGTTGTTCTAGATTTATTAGATGACATTGATTCAGCAGGTTTGCAAATTTATACTTATAAATATTATACCAGCCCAGTTCTTTTTCAACATTTATATGAAAAAAAACAAATAAATGCATGTAGAACATGTCGCCCTAACAGAAAAGGGTTTCCTTCTCAAATAATAACTAAACCCACAGTTTCCAATAGAGGCCAATGCAACCATAGGTCTAATGGTCCCCTTCTTGCATGTTCTTGGGTTGATAAGCGAGCCTTATATCTTATTAGTACTGTTCATGTGGCTCAAGTACCTTATAGGAGCACAGTTTTGAGGACAGAAAAATATGGAAGTCGTATTGAACGTCAGTGTCCACCATGTGTTATAGATTATCAGAAATTTATGGGTGGAGTTGATAGAGGTGATCAGCTTGAGTCTTATTATAATATGGGTCGCAGGACTAAAAATTGGTGGCGAAGGGTGGTATTTTATTTTTTTGAGGTGTGTATTCTGAATGTGTTTGTACTGGAAGGGTATGTTCAACCTGAACTTCATGCTAACAAGGGAAGAAAAAAAAGAGACATTTTGAGTTTTCGGCTAGAGTTAGCTCATGAACTAATTAGTGGGTTTTGCTCACGTGAGAAAGCTGGTCGTTCTAGAAGTGAAGAGAGTGCACAATTGAGAAGGCTAAACAATACACTTCCACACTGGCCCCAAGTTACTCAGAAAAAGGGAAATTGTGTTGTATGTTTGGAAAAGAGGAGAAGAAAGCGTCTTCCAACTGTTGGTCATAGGCATGAAACGAAGTTTATGTGCAAGTCTTGTGATGCATACTTATGTATTACTTCTGAGTGCAACTGTTTTTTCAGGATTACCATACTTAGGTTCACTTTACTGTTTGACCTGACATAGATTTTTTCCACTTTGCTGTTTGACCTGAGATATATTTTTTTCACTATGTGCCTGTTTGTTCGTGTTTATGCCTGGCATGCAGATGTGCACAATGTTTTTAGCAAACTTACTATGTGCATGTTTATCTGTGTTATGCCTGGCATGCAGATGTGTACAGTGTTTCAAACTCATTATGTGCATGTTTATTTGTTATGCCTGGCATGCAGATGTGCACAGTGTTGTTAGCAAACTCACTATGTGCATGTTTATCTGTGTTATGCCTGGCATGCAGATTTTCATTTCTATATGGTTTGAAACTAAATAATTTTATTGTTCTATCAACTTGATACATTTTTCTCTATGCCAATAATTTATTTGTTTGTCTGCCATCTTGATGACATTGATTATCATAGTACACTATTAGATTTCAATTCATGCTGTTACACATTCTACTTTACTTTTTGACTGGCACAAGTATGTGTTTCTACTATTGCAGTAGTTCCATAAAGGACTGAAAGCAAATCTTTCTTGTAAATTTAGTCTATTATTGTGCATAATGAATTCTAGTGGATATATGCTGAACATTCTGTACATTTTTGCCGAGCTTGCAGTCACACCTCCTCGGGGTGCTCGGTGGGCAACAGCAATAGCTGGCAGAGATGGCTATGTGTTTTTATAATAAATATATAGGTAATAAACATATATGTGACAGGCTTGAAAGAAGAGGAAATCAGAAATTTGAGAAAGAAGGTCTCACTCTTAACCCTGCAAAGTGCCACTTTCATCGCAGTCGTATCAACTTCCTGGGACATGTTATGGATAGCAATGGTATCGCCCCGGACCCTACAAAGACAGAAGCTGTTCAGAAGATATCTCCACCAACTAATTTAACAGAGCTTCGAAGATTTTTTGGCATGGTCAACCATTTAAACAAGTTTTCACCAAATATAGAGTTATTAAGCCCACAGAAGGCCTGGGTATGGACTGATGCCCACTCAGAAGCATTCCGAAAGGTAAAAGAGGAGATTACTTCATTCAGAGTTCTTGCACTGTACAGCACCGAGAAGGAGACAAAGATTAGTGCAGACGCATCTGCTTACGGTTTGGGAGCAGCCCTACTTCAACTACATGAAAACAGTGGCGCCCAGTAGCATTCGCATCCCGTGCTCTCTCCCAGACAGAATCGCACTATGCCCAGATCGAGAAGGAGGCACTGGCGTTCACCTGGGCATGTGAGCGATTCTCTGAATATATTTTGGGGAAATTCATACAACTGGAAACTGATCACAAACTCCTGTTGCCAATACTGGGCAAGAAAAATTTGGATAGCCTACCTCCTCGAGTGTTGTGATTTCGCTTACGATTAGCGAAGTTTTTGTACTTCATTCACTACACTCCTGGGAAACAATTGTGCCTTGCAGATGCACTTTCGTGTGCTCCTCTTCTTAATGTTCAGGATAGTATTCAGATAGAAGAAGTGGAAATTTTTGTCCAGTCAATAGTATCTTCACTCCCAGCCCACGATGATCGTCTGAACGAATTTCGTCAAGTTCAGGCAAAGGATCCTGTATGTTCCCAACTGATGGAATACTGTCGGTCAAGTTGGCCAGACAAACATAAAATCAAAGGAGAGGTTCAGAAATACTGGCAAATACGCGGTGACCTTACTATGGCACAGGATTTACTCATTTTTGGCAGCAGAATAGTGGTCCCACAGGATATGAGACAGGAGATGTTGACGAAACTCCATGAGGGCCATCAAGGTATTGTTCGATGTAGATTGAGAGCATCCAACTCTGTATGGTGGCCAGGGATCACAAGAGACATTGAAACCTTCATTCAGTCTTGTTCGGCATGTCTCAAGAACACACCCCCAGCCAGGGAGCCGTTACTGCCAACAAAACTACCTGATTATCCTTGGGAAAGAGTCGCTACTGATCTCTTTGAGTTAAAGCAGTCAACATATATTCTTGTCATTGACTATTTCTCCCGCTTTATTGAAGTAAAGAAACTGACGTCAACAACAGCATCAAGTGTTATAGTAGCCCTCAAGGAAATGTTTACTGGATTTGGCATTCCAGCAACATTAGTAAGCAACAATGGACCTCAGATTGACTGTGCCGAGATGAAAGAATTTGCTCAGCAATATGGTATTCATCACATTACAAGTAGTCCCTATTATCTTCAAGCAAATGGAGAGGCGGAGCGAGCTGTGCGGACTGTAAAGAAGTTGCTTCAGAATGCACCTGATCCATACAAAGCCCTCCTAAGTTACCGAGCCACACCCCTTCCGTCATATGGGTTAAGCCCAGCTGAGTTGCTAATGGGTCGCTGCATATGCACAGAGATCCCACAGAAGGAGTGCCTGATTCCCAAGTGGTCACACATCAAAGGATTTCGTGAGGCAGATACACAGTGCAAAGATCGCCAGAAACGTGACTACGAGAGACGTCACAGAATCCGTTCACTCCCTCCATTGCCAGGAGAAACTCTAGTATGGGTGATCACCCCCGGAGGTCAGGAATCAGGACAAGTTATCAATCGAGCTACAACACCCCATTCCTATCACGTAGAAGTTCAGTCGGGAACTGTTAGAAGTAATCGTTCGGATCTACGACTTCGGACGTCAAGCACACATAAACCACAACAAGGTACAACCTCAACCTCGAACACACGAGTAACCAGGTCACGAGATGGTACGGCCATACGACCTCCAGACTACCTTCAATTTTAGGGGGGGGGGAGATGTAGTATCATGTTATGAATATTGAACCTTTCATTTGTCATGTGTTATGTTGTGTGTCAACCCTTTACCCATCGTTGTGTTATAATATATAGATTTACTGTATATGTACTGATTGAACGCGTCCTGTGGGGCTGGTTGATAATACTGATACAACTAGTGAATCCGACCTGATCGTACACCATTTTGTAACTTCAGGCATACGTGTACCCTTTTCTGCTCAGGCACCTGTGCATACTATGAAGTACCATGGCAATCTTCATTAACATTTTACTAAGGATATTTCTTGAACCCGATAAAAATGATAAGTAAAAAAAGAAACAGCAAGGGAGGCTAAAAATGCCAAAACAGCCGAAGAATGAAAAGAGGGGGAAAAAAAAAAAAGCTGCAGCGACAGCCACAGATATGGGTAGAATTATTTTTCTCTACACTTAACTTCCGTTACTGAATATGAAGAATTATTTGATCCTGATGCTCTCATGTGCAGTGAAAGAAAATTAATTAAATTAATTCTGCTTCTCTGCCTCTCTTATACTCATTATGATTAGTTACTGTAGATGAACACTTTCACAGGCCAGTTCAGCGATTCAGTGTTCAGTTTTTATAGTACATACAATAGGTTAGTAAGGCACTTCATGGAACTCCAAGCTGTTGAGTCCTGACAGTTTAATGGTTTTCGTGTGCACTCTGCAATTGACAATTGCAAATTCTAGAGTTGCACCGATAGAATTACTGCCACTAATTCAATTATGACTACACCTTCACACCTCCCAAGTACAACTCACATGTCACAGAATAATAGCCCAACACCAACTAACATTCCCAGGGGCTGTGCCCCACCATTCAATGATCTCATGTTCTGTATCATCTGTTTATACAAAGTTCCTTGTTCAGTCACCCTCATTCAGTTCAGTAACCACTAGAAGGCTCCACAAGCCGAAATATTATAGTTTTATTCTACTGAAATAAAATCTCTGAAACTTGCTACACCTGGCTAGCTATCAGGATAGCTAGTTCTATTAAATAGTCTAGCTGCCTGTAATATCGCCGTTTTTTATTTTCGCTATAATAATTGTGTCGCCTATTATATTGACCAAAGTTTCTTGTAAGACATATTTTTGTAAAGGAATGTATATCTGGATGGCACCCCTTCTAATATTGCTGTACATACCTTCAACAAACACTGTGCTAAGTTTCATGCATTCGTCCACTCTGTCACAATATTGCATCAAAAGTACAATTTCCCACTGGACTATCTAGCATTTAACAGCTAGCAATAATGTTAATCATTAGGTCATGAATAGGACAAAACAATGGTTTTTAGCTTAAAATTATTTAAAGGTCCCATATGTTATATCCAACTATTTCATTCTATCTATTTTCTTTGAAGTTGTTAACTGAAATTACAAAATAACAAAAAAGTGGCCAATAAGGGAATTATATAGTCCTCTGGTCTGATTTCCTCTTCTTTCAAGGCATAGAATTTTGCCATCTTCAATTCGTTGTTGAAAGAGTGTATAATTTCTGTTACCTTTTTATATAATATTATAGCTATATACAATAATATATTTATGGAATATGTTTAAATATTCATATTAATAAAATTATGTTATGGCTAAACCATGTAGTATTCATGACAATCAACTCATTACAAGGTACTTGATGTATCCAACATGCATTTATCCACTGGACCATCTACACCAACACCATGCAACAGTTTGTAAACAGTCTCCATGGTGACCACCAGCCACCACCAGCCAATGTTTATATGAAGTAGCTGAAGCCCAATAGCGAGGTGTAGTTATATTGAATCCTTAAAAATGACATACCAGATAATAATCATGGTTCTGAGTTCTATGGCAGACATCTAACAACAAAGTGAAACAAAAACATGACCTTATAGTTAGTCTAGCTTTTCTTACAACATATAATCTAGCTAGCTGTGAACATTAAGCTATATCCCTTTACTGTGAAGGTAACTCCAAATGGAGAGGAACACTGTATTAACATTTACCACCCACATATTCGATCACATGTGATAATTTGCTACATGTTGCTATGTGTGGCAAAAGTTGCTGTTACTAAACACATAAGGTACTGTACCATAATTATTCATATTTATTATATCACTTCAATTGAATTGAATAGTACGACTTTGTACTTATGTTGCGCTCACTCACCACTACACGGCCGCCGCACCACTACACAGCATACTTTCTGTCCATGGCAAAAACACTGACCTCATCGAACTTTTGTTGACAAAGCATGAACAATTGCAGATACATCCAATACCATAACATCAAAAGTAATTCAGGTTCAGTTGTACTACATTCCATGCCAATACATTTCAGTAAATCTGACTTTTTAGTTGGGAGTCTAAGTTTGCCATGTTCTGAAAGCAAAGGTGGCCAAGGCTGATTTTCGTGAGTGAAAAAGTCTTCAAAGTCTCCGTCATGAAACAGGCTAGCGATGTAAAGCTGACTGAAAAGGTTACAGTCACTCTTAAGTCTGGCTATCTGCTTCTCCTTCTTGTTATGCTTCCTGGACACAGACTGCTTCCACAAAGGCAAAATATTCTCCTTGATTGATTGTTGTTTTGGCACAGTTCGGTCCTTGATGACGTCTTTGTATTATCTGTGATACTGAGTTTTACCCAACTCTTCAGTACTTTGTATTGTAGCCACTACCTCTTCACTGCAACAATTACGACTGTCAAGGACCAGTAGTTCAGGACAGTCATCTAAGAAAGGATTCCCCATGTTGGATACTACCTAACACAAACTGTTTACTTGTCTTGTGAAGGTGGTTTGAGTTGAACAACTTTCTTCATGTTGCAGGCAATTGTGATTTGCATTATCCATGAACTGGGATTTAAATTCTTGCAATAAATGTGCCTGTTTGGGTCCTGCAACCATCCATCTCCTGAATGCTGAAGGATTTTCAGTTAGTCCCACATTCTCCAGCTCAAGTACTCTATCATAGCTGATACAGAGACCTAGTTTGCTTAGCTTATTCACTAGTTTTTTACTTCTTGTCTGAGTATGAATATTCAGGCCCAAGTACAAGGGTAAAGGAGGCTTTCGTTCTTTGGAATGATATGATATGATGATCTGAATTAACACTGTATCATTAGTGTCTAATACTGCTAAGCAGTCCTGTTTCATTGGAGTCTTTCCGGAATAAAGTTTGGGCGCTCAGGGGAGCTACTACTGAACTTTCTCTTAAACCAGTGATAAAGTATGAATACTTATTGTAGATACTCATAATATATTAAGGCATACTTTTTTATAATGCGGAAAATAATGAGGAGAAATTTTCTTTTCCAAAGTTGCATTTATCTGAAGAATCTATTAAATTTCAGCATATTCATGCCCATCTGTAAATAATGGGATAGTATTTAGGAATTAGTAAGCTACACAATTTTATTGAAGGATCTAAGATACCAACAATATGATATTGTGGAGATAATTCATACACATAACTGTTCATTCACTTATCTGTGTATGATGTTTGTGTGTGTGTGGGTGTTGTCATGAATGTGATGTGTGTATGTATTATAAGTGTCCGAAATGTGTGCTATATTATGGAGTCTGCACATGTCATAAGAGTGTAATAAAGATGTTTAATTCCACAATTTCTTTCTCAGCCTTCTTTTACATTATTGTCTCCCTTTAACAGGCTTTTTAAACAATACAGAATTAAAAATATTTGGTCGTCACCGGGAATCGAACGCAGGACCGCTTGTGCATTATACAAGCAGTCCTGGGTTCAATTCCCAGTGGCGACCAAATATTTTTAATTCTGTACTGTTTAAGAAAGCCTGTGAAAGGGAGAGAATACATCTAAAGATGTTTAATTATTATTTTAATACTATAATATTATTGTTGTTTTTAGTCAATTGTTTTGTTATTATTATTATTATTATTATTATTACTGCGCGTGCTGCTAGTACTACTACTGCCAGTGTTGTTTTGGTTTAGAGATTCCAGATTTTCTTAGTTTTAGTTATTCATACTAAAAAATTATCTTGAATGATTAGTTGTATTTTATTTTTGAAGATTTTAGTTAGTTTTTAGTTTTTATTCAATATCATGTAGAAGATTTTGTTAGTTATACTATCAATTGACTTAGTTTTAGTTAATTTATGTTGTCTTTTAAATACAGCAATATTGAGACTCCTTAAAGAAAGTAGTTCAGGTAGTATTCCCAAATAGCCTCAAAAATAGCATATTTCTATGAAGTCTTAGGTATTATAATGTAAGAATGATATTTTTGTTTAGTTTAAAGATTTACTTGATGGCAATTATGTCTTCTTTTAACTGACATAATTCAAGGTGAATTGTTTGCAATAAAGTTTTTTTTATTGTTTAGTATTAGTTTCTGTCATCCAGTCTACTGGTAGTGTTAGTTATTATCAAATTTACTATCTTCTAAATTATTTAATTATAGTTTTTTCATGTTCTCTACAGCTTAGTTTTAGTTATTCTCACCAAAAGTAAAAATACTCCAGAACTATGGGGTATGGTTCATATTTTTTTAAAATGAATATATTTATATTGAATATGCCTTCAACCCTCATAAATAGTTGGACTCCACCCACTCATTACAAACAATGTTTATGTGAGCGAAACCTTTTCCTAATAGGAGTAATTGCATGAGGTATTTCAGAGTTGAGAAGTGTGAAAGAGCTTGTGACCTAGAATTTTTGCGAAACTTTAATAATGAGGGCGACTAGAAATTTTCGGGCTAGGTGGAACAGAAATGAGAGTCTCATTAACTGAGCGAGGTGGCGGCCATTGGTTGTGGGGTGTAAGTCCACAAGCAAGGAGTTTAACCGAAGAACCACTCTGACTGAGACTAGCAGGCAGCCAAGTAGTTGACTGTCTGCCCTAGACTAGCTAAGCTAGTTTACAGTATCAGTGGACTCTCTTTCAGCTAGTAAAGCAGAATACAGAATGTTCAAACAGATTAGAATACTGACAATGCCAACTGGGAAATGTGGTCCCAGGCCATGCATACAAGTACTGAGCATGCACAGGAAGTGGTACATAAATGGAACAATGAATACATGGCAACAAGCTGCACAAGCAACAAATGAACACCAAATGGAACAACAAAACAGACAAACAAACAATTGAATATTAGTTAGCGGTTGTTTGGGAGACCCAAACATACTGGGGGGGGCGGGGAGTTCATTCTCCATCCTGTTGTGATTCTTCTAATTGCAGGGGTACCAACATATGAATTGGCCTTCTATATGTCTTTCCATTACATAGCACATCAACAGTCCTCACTAGCTTGTCGTTTCCCGGAAATACCCTAATGATCTTCCCAAGAGGCCATCTGGAGCTATTGAGCAGAGTTTGGTCTTTTACCAAAACAAGTTCACCAATCTTGATGTTTTCTTTCATGGTCTTCCACTTCGACCTGGCTTGCAGAGATTGAATATAGCATCCTCTCCAAGAGTGTGCAAAGTCTTGTTGGAGCCTCTGGACCAGTCTCCATCTTGTCAATGTAGACATTTTAGCTTGACTAGCAGGCTTTGAAGGTGGTGCCTTCATAGGTCTGAATATCATAAAGTGGCCAGGTGTCAGCACTAGGCCATGTTCAGTCTCTACACTGTCTGCAGGCACTAGAGGTCTGCTATTCAGCACAGCTTCCACTTCTGACAGCACAGCTGTCAACTCGTCATACCTCAATGCATGAGGGGCCACCAACTTCCTCAGCTGATTCTTGGCAGCCTTGACACCAGCCTCCCAGAGACCTCCAAAGTGAGGTGCTCTGGGTGGGTTGAAGTGCCACAGCACATCCTGCTCAGCACACAAGCCTGGAGCAACCTGCTCGGCACAAGTTAGTAACTTCTTGATCTCGTCCAGCTCAGCCTTTGCTCCCAAAAAGTTGGAGCCATTGTCTGAGAATACTTCCGATGGTGTCCCCCTCCTGTTACAGAAGGTCCTGAATGTAGTAGCAAATGCTTCTGTAGTCAGTTCCCTGCACACCTCTAAGTGCACAGCTTTTGTTGCCATGCACACAAAGATGCACAGGTAAACTTTGTAGTGGACGGGCTTCCTTGTCGATCCCTCCCTGAGTGTTAGAGGTCCAGCAAAGTCTAGTCCAGTTCTTTCAAATGGCTTTGCCTCAGATGTTCTTGAAGGTGGCAAAATCCCTAGCTGCTGCTGGAGTGGCTTGGCATAAGCTTGCTGACACCTTAGGCACTTCCTTGACACCTTCTTGAGAAATGCTTTTAATCCGGTAATGTAGTGGTTGTGACCAATTATGGACAGCATTGCAGCAACTCCTGGATGACCCAAACTCTGATGCTTCGACTCAACCATCAGCCTTGTCACTAAACACTTCAGTGACAGTGGGATCAACTTCCTAGGCTGATTATCCGGGCCTTCGCCTACTCTTCCTGTCACTTGCAGGGCGTGGTCAGCACTCATGCTGACACACAGGCCGGCCAGAGTGTGCTTGACAGGCAGAGGTTTATTGTGTCTGAGGCACTGATAGATGGTTGCAAATGCTTCCTTTTGCTGATGAACAATCAAGCAGTTCTTGGCATATTGAAGTTCACAAGAAGTGAGATGCTGCTCTACAGGTTTATTTCCTCTGCAGCTGTTGATGAATCTCCACAACCAGGCAGTAATCCTAACCAATTTGGAGTAAGTTGAGTATCTTGTCCAAAATGACCAAATAGGAGTGTTGGATGACGTGGTGGTTGCAGCCATAAGACAGGTAGCCTTCAGCTCTGGCAATGACCGCAGCAGAGAGTCCCTCACACCGACATCAGATGGCCACTCTGTCTCAGGTAGAAGCAGCCAAGGTGGCCCATGCCACCACAAGGATGATCAAACAACAGCTTGGCTGTAGTACCTCTTCTGGCAAGGTCAGCAGGGTTAACTTCTGTTGGAACATGCTTCCAGCTCACATCAGGAAGTGTCTCCAGAATCAATGCCACCCGGTTGGCTACAAAAGTCTTTAGCCTGTGCACGGGTTGTTGCAACCAGGCCAAAACAATTGCTGAGTCAGTCCAGGCTACCACTGCTTTCATGGGCAACTGAAACACTTCAAACACATGTGCTAATAGCTGAGCCAGCAACTTGGCAGCTTCCAATTCTAGCTGCGGGATAGTTCTCTTCTTCAGAGGGGCAACTCTTGCTTTGGAGAAGATCAACTTAGAATTAACACTTCCATCACTGAGGTGCTGCACCAAATAGATGGCTGCACCATAGGCTTGTTCACTTGCATCACTAAAGCCATGTAACTTGGCATCACTCGTGCTGGCCAAACTGCTACCAACACATCTGGCAATTGGGTGGGTCTGCACACGAGGCAGTTCACTATACCAGTGTTGCCACTTGCACAACAAATCATCAGGCACAGGCTGATCCCATGACACCTTCTGAATCCACAGATGTTGCAACAAGATCTTAGCACTTATTGTGTAAGGTGAGACCAGGCCCAAAACATCAAACACTTGTGCAATCACTTTAGCCACCCACCTCTTTGTGATCACTGGTGTCTCTATAGGAGCTGGCACAGCAATGTAGAGGTTGTCTTGCTTTGGGTCCCAAACAATGCCCAGGGTTTTCAACGATTGGTGCTCACAAGTCTGCTCAGTCTCAAGTATTTCTTCAGGAATTGATTGGATGAGTTCACTGCTGTTGGATCTCCACTTTCTTAACAGGAATCCAGCTTTCTTCAGCATCTCACAGAGTTTTGCTCTTCTGTCAACAGCTTCCTCCACAGTTGCACATCCTGACAGGCTTTGTGGCATGATGCTGCAGCACAGAGGTGGCAACAAAGGGGGATGGCCTGACACCGAAGGTTAGCCTCTTCATCCTACACTGGACCAACTGTCCTGAAGGAACTCTGACAATCAAGCTGTGAAAGTCTTGATCTTCTGGTATCAGTTTCACCTCACGATACATCTTTGAGATGTCAGCTGTGTAAACGACTGAGTGAACTCTGAATCTCATGAGAATGTCCATTATCAACGGATAGAGATTGGGTCCAGTGAGGTAAAGGTCGTTGAGGCAATTGCCATTAGATGTCCTGGCTGAGGCATCAAAGACAGGCCTGACTTTTGTTGTGGTGGATGTCTCCTTTACTACTCCTTTAACAGGCAGAAAGTATTTGGCCTTGGTCTGCTGCTCCTCAGGAGTAACTTCTGCATGGCCCAACTCCACATAGCCGTACATTTCTGCGTTGAAATCCTCCAGTCTGCCAACTGCCTGCATCCTCCTTTCATTGGACAGGAGTCTGCTGACAGCCATCTGCTTGCTCCTGTCCAACTCAGGAGGGTTCTCGACCTTTGGTAAAGCTGCAGAGTAGTGGCCATCAGGGTGCTGGTGAACAGATTGGTTGAATTGATCAACAGCTGATTGCTCCTCAGGAGTCATCTGATTAGCTTGTGGTACTTGATCCAGCTCATAGAGCTTGTTGAAAGCTTGATTGAGTTCAACATCCTCCAACACTTCTACTTTCAGTGTGGTCATCTTGACACTGTCTGGTAAAGGACCTGCCACTGTCCAGCCAAAGACTGTACTGACTGTGGTCAGTCTGGCATCCACATCAAATTTCCGGCCAGCTTCCGTCCAGAACAGAGGTAGGTCTGAAGTGCCAATAATTAAGTCAATCTGTCCTCCAAAATCTGGGTCTGCCAACTCCAACCCTTGTAGCAGATGGTGAGATGCAATGGCAGCTGGGTCTTGAGGAGGCATGGATGTGGGCAGGTTGGCAGCAATTGCTACAGTGATTGGTATGTCCCATGATGAAGGCTGGACTGTTGATATATGCACTGTGGTCTTGTGCTTGACACGTCTCTCAGAAACAATGCCTTGCATCTTGAGTTCCACTGACTCACGTGGTGGCTTGAGGTAAGAAGCGATCCTCTCTGTAATAATTGAGTGGGAGGAGCAATTGTCCAACGCAGATCTTACCGTTAGCCTTCTGCCATTATGTTGAACAGACACAATGGCAGTGTTGATGAAGCCACACTTCATCTTAGATGCTTGTGGTGCTTCTTGTTTATTCTCTGGAGCACTGGTCACCAACATTGTTGCAGATGTCTTTTTCTCCTCTTCTTCCTTGTGTAACAAGGTATTGTGCTTCCCTTTGCACACATGGCATGAATAGACAGATGCACAACTGGCCACTTTATGGCTCTGATGTAAACAGTTGGCACAGTACTTGTTCTTTCTCTCAATGTTCCAACGTTGCTGTACATTCAAGTCTCGGAAAGCTTGGCATTTATGCAGAGGGTGGTTGCTTCCCTTGCACACAGCACAACACAACTTGTTGCTGCTATTGTTGCTGTTGTTGGTTGTGTTGTGGTTGGCAGGTGAGGACTTGGGGCTGTCACTTTTCTTAGATGAATCTTGCTGACGTTCCTGTTGCTGCTTCATCACAGGCTTGAACACTAAGGATGCAGCAGACAGACTCTTCCTCTTCCTGCTCAGGTTTCTTGATAGAGGTTCCACAAATTTCACAAGTGTGTCTAGACACCAGGTAGGGTTTCAACATCTCCCACATACCTGATCCATTCTTTTTCGAGCTCTTGATCGAAATCTCTTGCCACTAAGGCCACAGCAAATTGTTCTATGGTCTTGCCACCAATTTTGTTCATAGCATTCAACACAAGCTGGGTTCTGTCAAGAATCTGATACATTGATTCCTGACTGTAATCGTATCTGCTTCTGGTGACTAGTTCTTCAACCAGTGCAGGGTAAACAGCAGCAGCTCTTCCAAAACGTGCCTTCAACTGCTTCATGGCTTCATCAAAACCAGATGGAGAATATGTTTCCACTAGTTTCTTTGCTTCTCTATCTTCCATTGCTTTGGAAAGGATATTGCAAAGGTCACCGTCACTGTATGCCTCCTTGTGGATATCCAGCAGTGCAGTAAATCTTGTATGAAAGGTGTGGAAATCCTTAGGTTCCCCAGAAAAAGTAGGTGGTTCCAATTTGTAAGGTGCTAACCTTTTCGGCACAGCAGGTGTTGAGGTTACAGCAGGTGCTGATGCAGGTGGTGCTTTGTACAATGCACTCTTGACCTTTGCCAGTTCTGTCTTGGCCTTGCTCAGCAGTGGACTGAATAATTCATGTTCCTTGTATGGTGAGAGTTCACTAGCCAATTTTTCCAGTCCACTCTCTATATGGTGTCCACAAGCACTGAACTCTGCTGCAGCAGGGGAGCTGTCAGCAAGCCAGGTTCCAGCACTGTTGATCTGCTGGGTGTAGGTTCTGTACATCTTGACCATGGACACATGCTCTGCAAGTATATCCATGGCCTCATCCCATGGCTCTTCACAAGTACTGTTGGCCTCTACTTCTGCCTGCACTTCATCCTCACTCTTGCCCTCTGCAGTCATTTGCTCCAGAAAGGTGTCCTGTACTTCTTGATGACCTTGGATTGCCTCCTTGGCAGCTTGTATCTTGGGTTGGAGCTCATTGAACTTGATGGCTGAGATGTCCTCACTCAGGAGCTTCTCAGCATGCCTGATGGCTTTGGTAGCCTTGGTCCTAGCTGTGGACCTCTTTGTCTTCAGCCTTGGTAACTCAGACATAGTCTTGGTTAGGTGACACAACAACGAACAGTTGACTGGTATAGGATCGACAGATGATTGGATTGACTAACAGTCACTAGGTAAAGGTCGTCTGGACAGCAGGTCACAAGTTCCCTCCGTATAGAAGTTGAGCAGCAGGCTCGAAAGTAGAAGTGTGGAGCAGCAGGCTCCTAAGTAGAGTTTGAGCAGAACTCAGGTAGCAGGCTAACAAAACAGTCAGCCAACTAGCAAACGGCTAGTCTACCAAGCAACCTAATTAACTAGCTAAAGAGATAGTCACTCCGACAGCTTAAAAGAGCTTCAAATCGCTGGCTCTTCTTGCCTTTACCTTAACAGGATCCGGCTCGAAGGACCAATGGTTGTGGGGTGTAAGTCCACAAGCAAGGAGTTTAACCGAAGGACCACTCTGACTGAGACTAGCAGGCAGCCAAGTAGTTGACTGTCTGCCCTAGACTAGCTAAGCTAGCTTACAGTATCATTGGGCTCTCTTTCAGCTAGTAAAGCAGAATACAGAATGTTCAAACAGATTAGAATACTGACAATGCCAACTGGGAAATGTGGTCCCAGGCCATGCATACAAGTACTGAGCATGCACAGGAAGTGGTACATAAATGGAACAGTGAATACATGGCAACAAGCTGCACAAGCAACAAATGAACACCAAATGAAACAACAAAACAGACAAACAAACAATTGAATATTAGTTAGCGGTTGTTTGGGAGACCCAAACAGCCGTGTAGTGGTGAGTGAGCGCAACATAAGTACAAAGTCGTACTATTCAATTCAATTGAAGTGATATAATAAATATGAAAAACTATGGTACAGTACCTTATGTGTTTAGTAACAGCAACTGATGCCACACATAGCAACATGTAGTAAATTATCACATGTGATCGAATATGTGGGTGGTAAATGTTAATACAGTGTTCATCTTCATTTTGGAGTTACCTTCACAGTAAAGGGATATACAGTCGAACCTCTCTACAACAGCCAAGCATGGGGACAAGCGTGTTGGCCTTTGTAGAGAGTTTGACCTTATTTCGGAGTTTTTCTTTTTTTCTTCAAAATTTCATAAACTAATTATATATTAAATGAATGGTATATGAAAATGATGAACAAAAGTTTCAATGTCATTGTTCTTGCATATGAAATCATGTAATATTTGGAGCTTTTCCTTTTATTTTAAAAATTGCAACAACTAATTATGTTTATAAAGAGTGGTATATGAAATGATGAACAAAAATGTTTCAATGTCATTGTTCTTTGCAAAAGAAGTCATACAATGTCTTCTGTTTCATTGATGCGATGTGCAATGTAGCCAGTGAGTCTACAGCTATACCGAGTTTAGCTGAATCTTCAAGGTGGCCTCGACTGTCCAGAAAAGTCTGTACATCTTCTAAAGCTACTATAGCGTCCTTATAAGTTTTCACCCTTGAAACTGTCAACTGCGCTGTATCCTCTTCCTCACCTTCATCGCTTTCTTCACTTCGATCTTCTTGCAGGAGCTGATGCATGAAGTCTTCTTCCCACGTCAAGCTATCCAAATCGTTGCAAATAGGTAAGGAATCTTCTCCATTGACATATTCCTCTGGACTACAGCAGTTGGGTACCACATCCTTCATTAAGCTGACAAGGTCGGCTTCTGCAAATGGGTCATCCTCTATGCTACAAGAAACAATCTCCAACTCAGAGTTAAGGACACCTGCTTTCTTAAAACACTTGGCTATGGTCTCACCTGTCACCATGGCCCATGCCTGGGCAACCCATCGAATAGCTATTAGAATGTTAATGGACTTAGCCACTTCAAATGCACTTTGGCATTCATCAATTTTTGTTAGTACATACCGTAACAAAAAATGTTTGTAATGTACTTTAAAATTTTGAATAATGCCAAGGTCGAGAGGTTGCAATTTTGAAGTTGTATTAGCAGGCAAGAATATTATTTTAATGTTAGTAAGTTTTGATTCCAGATTGCTAGGGTGGCATTTAGCATTGTCCATCAATAATAAAATGGAACGTTGCCTATGAACCAACCTGCTATTTAACTTAGTTAGAACTGATTCCATTATATCTCCCGTCATCCATGCTTTTTTTTGATCATAATAATTAACAGGCAAGACACTTTTGTCAAACCGCTTTAAGCATCTAGGATTTGCTGAAGTCCATATGACAATTGGCTTTTCCTTACCCCCTGCTGCATTAACAAAAAAAGCCACTGTAATTCTCTGCTTACTTCTTTTGCCTCCTTTGCACTCCTTCCCCTTCTGTCCAAAGCCACTATCAGGTAAAGCACGCCAAAACACCCCAGTCTCGTCCATGTTCCAAACATTTTCTTTTGTGTAGCACCCTATTAGCTCTGGTAACCTTTCTTTCCAAGAATCTACAGTTGCTCCCTGTACATCTCCAGACTCCCCACAAATCTTAAACCGTTTAACATTGTACCTAGCCTTCCATTTCCCTAACCAGCCATTGGATCCCTTGAAATTTTCTATGCCCAATTGCTCAGCAATTACTTTGGCCTTTTCGATAAGCTGGGGACCACCAGGGTAAATATTTTTGGAACAAGCAAGCAGATACCATTCGTATAAGGCTTTATTTACCTCCTCAAATTCACACACACGTGACACTTTAAAAGAATGAATTTTGCTTCCTGAGGCATTAGCACTGAACATTGCCATAATGGACTCCTTATTTTTTATTATTTGAGCTACCTGAGTCCTACCACATTCAAACCTTTCTGCTAAAGCACGATGACTAAGCCCATGATCCTTCTCAATTGCCTTGATAACCTCAACTTTCTTCTTTAGTGGTAGATAATTCCTCTTCTGCTTCACAACCGGCAATGAAGCCATGCTAATGCTACAACGCGGGGACCTCAGGTAAAGCCCACCACAAAGGAGGTGTGTCCGTCATAACTATGGCTAGCCAGGTCGTTACTGCTACTGAACTTCAAGTACTGGAAATAGACTCTTACATTAGGGGCTACCACGCATATACTGATGTATGGGTACCTATGGTAGGGGAATCACTATTGGTAAAGCCAGAGCCTGCAAATGCCAAAGATAAGAACGCAGTGGCTATTTTGAAGGAGACTACTATTGTAGGTCATGTACCACAAAACCTGGCTCCACGGCTTTTCCAGTTTTTGAGAAGAGACGTCAACAAAGCATTTGCCGTGATACGAGGGGACAAAGTGAACAGAAACGCTGGTTACGGTCTGGAAGTGCCGTGCATCTACCGCCTATACGGCCCTCCAGCCTATATCAATAAAATGAGGGAGCTGGTAAATGATCTGATTGCTGCTGGACATTTGTAATTCTGACTTGCTCTATATTCGAGTTTAAAATGACTAAATTGTTGTGCAAGCTATGCATGGGTGTGGCTAACTGGCCGTTGTGGGAGATAATTTTGTATTGCAATTTCACTGTGGGGTCCGGTAATATGACCGTTGTTCGGAGTTGGGAGTCAACCGTTTCTCAGAGTTTAAAATCTATTACAGACATGCGGATGGAGCTCCGTTCCCAGCGGAATGACCGTCGTTGAGAGTCTGACCGCTTTTCGGAGTCCCGTTGTAGAGAGGTTCGACTGTATATGGTTGGACAAAAGAAAGTACATTAAGCACTTAATTATTTCAGTAACATTTTTATTTCAACTTCATTAAATCCATGGCCTCTTTACTATGTCATTTTCAATCTAAACATCTTTTGCTCTTCAGTTTTAATAATAATATTAATAGAGTGATTTTCAATCCAAATAGAATGTTAAAAAATTATTAGTGCGCATTCCAAAGGGTAAATTCCAATGCAAAGAAGGTAGGTACGTGTGCTCTATATGGTGCCTGTGCTCCTTGACAAAATTTGAGGCCTATTCTTCAATCTTTTGTTGTGGGTGCCACATGTTTTTCCTCTTCTTAGCAGATTTCAGTTTGTCATAAAACAACTTTTTTCTTGAAGAAGCTTCTTCCCTGAATTTGCTTTTATATGTCACTCTTTGCATATATTACTTCTGTCTGTATATTGGAATTCCTTCACTTTGAATGGATAACCTATTTTAACTATTGAGCAAGTTTACTTTGGACATGAATCTGTCTGTCTGTCTGTCTGTCTGTCTGTCTGCCTGCCTGTCTCTCTGTCTGTCTGTCTGTCTGTCTGTCTGTCAGTCATCGTCCGTCTGATGTCCATCCATCTGTCATTCCGTCCGTTTGTCTGTCCGTCCAAGTGTCTGTGTGTTGCCTCAAAAGAGAATTCTACAATTAATAAGAAATGTTGTAAATGGTAATCATACTTGGTTCAAGATAATGGACTCCCATTGTCATACTAGAGATACTTAAATTCATAGGAAGGCGTTTTATACATTCCTTTACTGTTACCTCAATCTTTATGAAATAGAAAGCAAGAGAATAATTACACAAACCTGCCCATTCTTGCAAGTGTCTTCTCCACACAAGTCATTTGGAGCCAAATGAGTATAGAACTCACCACTCCTCTTTATTATTTTATATCTAGAAAGACTGTGAAAACAGCCCAGTAGACCAAGGTGCCCATAAAAAGGTTCACCTGAAGCTCTATGCATCCACATTCCCATCTTTCAAGTGAATACAACTGATCTTATGTAGCTAAGCACTTTATTCATAGGTTTACATACTGATGTGTATTTTCAAAGTGCTATTATAATCATTCTACTGCTAATGAATTGCATTAACTGTATCAAATGTAACAATATGTCCACTAACTAGTTCTAATGATTACAAAAATACGTCTAAAATGTCAGCACTAGCTTTGAAAGTTCCAGATTCCAGTAGTCCATCACTAAGCCAACTTGGAATTTCTGTTTGTTCGGAAGTAAGGGCGTGTCTGAAATGAATAAATTATGACAAATATCAATACCTAATGATAACATTATGTTGATGTGGTTGCCATGACACAGTGTTTGAGACAAAGTAGACAGTGGGCCTCCAAAGTAGGCCTGCCAGATTGTGCTAGCATTTTTTCTGGAATAATAGACATGTAATAGCATAGTGGAATAATTCTAGAATAATAAGGTATTTAGGAGAATAATAAAGGGAAAATGAGAATAATCAGTCCATGTAATCCTTAATAAAAAAGAAAATCAATGGTGCTTTTTTTTTCTCTCTTGTTCTTCTACAACAAAGAACATAAACATGTGTAGAAATGTGGTTATGAGGTAGGTCTTCATCACTTGATTAAAGAAGCTGGGTTAGTGTTGGCCACTATGTTATTGTATTTCCAAAATGTAAAAAAGAAAGTTGAAAGTACTGGGAGAGCTGGCAGAGCATGTTGTTGTTTTTTCATTCATTGAGCATTTTTTCACTGAAAAATTAGCTAGCTATTACAATCCTTCATATTGAGTAATTCAGTAAGAGACCGATAGTTTTACTCATTCATTTCATAACGTACCAACTCTACACAGCTATAGTTATACTGCAATCATCACAAATTCACTTAATTCTAATTAGAATAAGAGAATAATACGATTAAATCCCCTTCCCCCACACATCAAACTTGTTTTGCCCAATAACTGAAGAGTTGTTAGTATGATTTCAACTCTTCAGGAACAAGAGAGCTGTCGGAAATGGAAAGCCATAGGTTTCCCAATTTATCACAGACTCCCCCTATTCTCCTCACTCTACAACCTTGATGTTCAATGATCCTCAAAACAGTGAATAAGGAACTGTGGGACACCGCCCACTGAATGAACTGACAATGTGTTATTGGTACACTTGACACTTAAACTTGCTCTAGAACATTCTATTGGGTTCTCATGTGACCAGTAACTAGAGGTAGTGATGTCACCCATGTGTTTATTGAGCATGTGCAGTGTAGCACATTTTATTTATGTATCACCCGTGGGTGGACTGGCTATATATATTGCATAGCTAGTGCACTCTGTTATAGTCACCTGCATCTTTGACATTGTGTAACTAAAATATTAGTTGCATTTGTTACTTCCTGGATGCCCCTGGGTGGATAGGAGGAGCTATTAGTTAGATGATCAAGAGGCAGGGGATTGGTTATAGACAGACTCTGGTGGCAGTCTACCGCGCTTAAGGAAAAGTCAACTTACACACTTCACAGGAACACTTTTATTTGTATTACTCGTGATGTGCTTCAGTACTGGTCTCGCTATAAATTAAATGTCATCTTACACACACATTACCTGTTCACTGGATATACCAACACAAGACTTTCATTTTACTCTCTTCATGACTTGACTATTGGACAACAGATTTTCCAGTAAGAACACTACTGTTGCATAAGGCGTATAGCTATTACAAACTGCACATTAACCAAGCAACACTAAAAAAATGAATTTAGGTAGTTAAAAAGAGTTAACAGTGTCCTGCAACATTCAGATCATGTAGAGACGCAACATAATAATAACAGGTGAAAGTTCAAAACAACTACTGTTATTTTTGTTGTTGTTGTTGTTGTTGTGTTTGTATCTGGATCACACATGTGTGTAATTGTGCATTAGTGTGTGTATATATTACCTTTCTTGGACACTTTAGAGTCACTGATTGTCCCCATTTAACTCCTCTAGTCTTCCTTCCAACTGGTTCAAGCTTGAATTATGCAAACAACAAAAATATAATGTAAGAAGACAAACTCTAACAGTCTACAAATCTATATTACCACATAAATATGATAATCATTCTCCTCTCTTAGTCACCAATAAAACTACAAATAAATTTACAACATAGTCTTACCATATTATTCCACAAAAGTTTTGCCGTTAGAGCATGAGTCTTTCTGCTGAAATGAAAGCAGTCTGGAGCAAGATAACTTTTGTCTGGGACTCTACATGTTCGTCTTCGTCTCCTCCTCCTTCTTCTCCAAAACTGAGATGTGGCTCGACAGTTTCTCATCCACCATCTTCGTCTAACAGTCTATACAAATTAGACAGATAAACACGATTAATGTAAAAGTGAGCAATCATTGTTGTGGGACCAGAAAATTGAATGCAGTGAATACTGTCACTGGAATGAAATAATTAAATACTTGAAAAACTGTAGATTGATAGCTGATTAAGTTTAAGCTTTTTTATCAGTACACATACTTGATATGCACACATGTTGAACCCTTGAGTATGCACACATGCGTACTCATACAAACATATACACATATACATACACATACACACATACACAAACAGATACATATGCACACATACAGACATCAATCCATGACTCACTTTATATGGCAGTTGTGTGTTGGTGTACATTGGCTGAACAACTATTGCAAAATCCTTCCTGTCATAAGGTTGTTGCTTTTGAAACCTCCCAACAATAGCTTCCTGAAATGAAAGAAATTATGATAAGCTACATCTTCCAAAAATAAACTAACTTTGGTGTAAGCAGAAGTCTCATCAGCACATTAGAAACTTACTAGCAATTATTAATTAATCAAACTCTCTGTCATATTAACTTTGACATAAGTTGTGTCAGATTACTGATCTGTTTGGACAAAGTGGCCCTGTTGGATCCTGGGTAAAGTTGACAATTTCAGAATCAGTGAGATAATGGAATGTTTAGAGTCTACACTATAACAATCTTATCTTCATTCTTAGGCTGAGTCAGTTATTTAATAGTACCACAAGATCATGATCACATTATTGCATAGCTGATTGGTTATGAAGTAAAACTATTTTATTATAGTAAATAATGTTTCCAATCATTTTAACTATGACAAATAGCTATTAGCATAGAAAATTAATTTGCAAGTAATAACAAGACTAATACGTGTCATGTCACACACAAAAAACAAATTCTCTTTTAGTTCTTAAGATAAGTAAACAGCAAAAACTCTAGCATAAGAATTACCATACATTTATCAAAGGTAAACCATTTTAATGAGCCCTGTATCCAGGTTTGCCAGGAATGACTGGAGTCCATGGATGTTCATGTATGAGATATCATCAAACTTCATCCCAGTATAACTTCAACCCCTTGAACTTTGTAGCCAATCACAGTTTACTTATAAAGGACACACTTTCATTGTGACTTAATTACACTCTGTATCATTTATCTTGGGAACTCATTTGTTCATGTAATTCTATCAAATTATCCTTCTAATTTGTGGATATTGGGACTTGGCTGTATTTTGTCACTCTGGCAGGGTGTGACTGTCCACCATGATTATTGTTATTTATTGCGGTATGTTCACATGTTTAGTTGTTGTCATTGTTTTCTTTTATTTCACTTGAATCAACAAAATGTGCTCTTAGAATCTGGTGGCCTCACGGATCCTAATTTTAATTTAGCAAGCTTCCTCAAGAGCTAGTCAGAACTTACATTAATTGCTTTAGTCACTTGACTGACTCTCCTAGGGTTCTTCTTCACACACGAGCATGCAAGTCTAGATTTTCCACAACAACAATTTTCCACAACAACAAATCCAAAGTATAAACATGTTTACTCAAATAAGAGACACTAAAATAAATTTACTATTTAGTCTATAAATAAACGTACTTATGCACAGCTTTACAATTCAATCCACGCAAGGGGGAGAGAATGGACACATCTAAAAGGAGTGCTAGATTTATGAAGGCATTTCTGATCTGAAATGATGCAATTAACCACAGCAACAATCACAAAAAATACAGTATAATAACATAACCAGACAATAATCTTGAACCATTTCAGTTCAACTAACATTTCCTGAAAGATAAGACAGACCCTTTTCAAGATCACTCATAAACTTCCTTGTGATGGACTTCACCTGCAAGTTAAAAGAAATTCCGATTCTAAACACAGATCCGTGAGTTACCATATACAAATATTAATTGTGAAAATATATAATTTAACTCCATACTGTAGTGCTAAATGATTATTAATAAATAGCAACCGCAAAGAGAGAATTGTAGTGTACATTATATATTCACCTACAGTACTTTACTGAAATTTTAAGTAGTAGTAAACTGTTGATTAATTTCCTCAGCTTACAGGGTGGGAAAAACCCTTCTTCAATTAAGGTTAAGAGTGTGAGTCAGTACCATGTGACTTATAACTTGTTCACATGACTATGACACAAAGTGAACATATATTCTTTCTTCTTTTTAAAAGCAGGTGCATTTGTATTAAGATAACCCTAAATCTATATTTACTCATATCTAGCTCTTGTAAAGCGTTAATGTATAGTCTTTATAGGAAGACATTGAAGTTGAAGTGTATTGGCCATTTTATGACGGCTTGTGTGGTAAGTGACAAGCAGATTTGTAGGTTGCTATCAGGTACTGCATGTGATAGGTGAAAAATAATAAATAAATTTATTTTTCCTTTTTAGCTAGTGTATTCATGGTTTTCTTCTCATGGTTTCTTTTCACTAAAGTGAGTTTTTTTATATTCCACCCTACTTCATAATGATATCTCACAGTTGTCACATGGTGTTATCTCAAGGCTGAAGTGGCTAGCTCATTACCCTAGTAGTTGCAGCAACCAGCCTGGCTTACCAGTTTTCTGGGGTTTTTTACAACTATCTTCCTCTAGTGAAGCCTACACAAACAGGTTAGAGCAGCTGCTAAAATATGTGTGGGGAGCCCCTAGAGAGTTTTACAGCCAACCTCACACCAAGAGTTACAAACTACTTCAGTGAAAATATCTAGCATGGAATCAACCACCACATATTACACTCATCAAAGTGATATGGCAAAATATTTCACTGTCAGACTTTATTTTCACTCACCTCTGGCTCATGAAAATCATTAACCTTCTAGTGAAATATTTCACCATATTACTGTGACTCATGTAATACTTGCTATTTATTAGGTACTGAACAGAGCCTGATAACTGTTGCCACATAGAAAATGCATTAAAGTAAACAGGATGTGGCTTAGGGCAATATTTTTCCATATCACCTGTGTTCATAGTTATTACGTTGGGTTATTACGTCCCCCTAGGTAAATTTCTTGTTACCAAGGTATTCGCGCATGAGCAGTACCTAATAAATTTATTATCCATTGAATACCCGAGAATATCACTCGTCTGATTGGCGGTATTTACGCACCATATTACTGTGACTCATGTAATACTTGCTATATATTGGCTGTGGATTATAAGTATCAGAGAGTTGTGCTACTTTTGTATTCCTCAAATGATAATTCTGGGGACAATCATTCTGGCCACTGTCATAAGGTCTGGAAAAAAGCAAAGGAAAAGTGTGAAAAAATCTTAGTTGTCGCCGGGGATTCGAACCCAGGGCCACCAGCTTTAGATACCGGTGCTCTAACCACTGAGCTACGACAACCCTCGACTTCCAAGACCATCACATTATTCCTTTATACTGTTGAGTAGTACTGCTTGCTGCAGTCTCGTACTCAACAGACCACCAATTATGTGCCATCAGAACACCTTTTTGGTGTTGACCGGAAACACCTCCTCCTCCGGAGAGGAGCCATAATTTGTGGATTGAAAAGGCTTTAACATCACAATTATCAATTGTTGGTGTTGACCGGAAACACCTCCCCCTCCGGAGAGGAGCCATAATTTGTGGATTGAAAAGGCTTTAGTGATGTTAAAGCCTTTTCAATCCACAAATTATGGCTCCTCCCCGGAGAGGAAGGTGTTTCCGGTCGACACCGAAAAGGTGTTCTGACGGCACGTAATTGATGGTCTGTTGAGTATGAGACTGCAGCAAGCAGTACTACTCAACAGTATAAAGGAATAATGCAATGGTCTTGGAAGTTGTCGTAGCTCAGTGGTTAGAGCACCGGTGGCTAAAGCTGGTGGCCCTGGGTTCGAATCCCCGGCGACAACTAAGATTCTTTCACATTTTTCCTTTGCTTTTTTCCAGACCCCTTTAGGTGAGAAAGTTTCAATCTAGTTTTTATGAAGGGTCAGAACTTGATAATTGTCATAAGGTCAAGAAGCTCCTGCTCAAATATCCCACATGTAGCACGTGTAATACTGTTTACTCATAATTATAATAATATACATTTATATTATAGTTTTACTCACACTCTTACTGCTGCAGACATCACACAGGTCATTAGATCCTATGAATATTGTTATAACCTTCCATTTCCTCCATCGTTGCTGAAAATTAGATAAAATTACAACAGCATGAATCTAAATTAACAGCTATGACAATTGTGACACTAAACTCACAGAATTGCTCATATGTTTGACTAAGTCTTCAGCTTGGCGAACCAAGTGTCTGGAAAAAAAAACAGCACAGAATAAACGGTTAGCTAGCTAACTACTTGAGTAGTGCAATATGATATCAATTATTTCCACTCCGGAAGAGATTTCTTGCCAATCAGTATTATAGCTGCAGAAGACTCTCTTCTTCTTTTTTCTTTTGAAATTAATAAAGTTTATTTTGTACTACAAGCTAACCCCTCCCTGGTTAAAATAACTGTATATACTGAAATCAAGAATATATAAATTCTATTTTTCCAGAGCATGCTAAAAAGCAGTACACTAACATTCTTAGGGATGGAAAGAATTGTTGTTTTTATTGAAACAAAAAACCAGTGTATTATGTGTGCTATTACTACTATCTTACCTCACTTTCTGACTGGACACAGCTCTATTTAATTCTTGTTTAGATTTAAATTTTTTCACACTCTTTGAGAAACCCTTTAAATTAGGATTGAAACGTTTCAGAATATCTGAAATAAAGTAATAGACCGTACCGTGTGTAAAAATTGGCAAAAAGATTGACCTCCACAAAATTCCCATTTATAGACCACTAAACTAAGAGCAAAGCTCTTACCCATGCTTATTATTATGTATTGTATTAAATACTGAAATAGTTTGTTTTGTTGTTGTTTTTACTTACTTGGGAGTGTTGTAACTTTTGAAAGTGATGAACGTCCTCCAATGCTGAAATTAGTCAATAGAAATTGTTAAATACTCAATTTTTGTACAAATGGCATTTTCATAATTTAAGTTTTGTATCACATTCTTAAGAACAATATTACCTCCAAGATAATCCTTTATATTCCAAAAATAATCCAAAGACTGTACGAGCACCAGCACCAAATCCCGCCTAGATGATGAAGAAAAGCCATAATTGTGGAATACGTGGCATTGAAAAGTTATTCATTCATGTTCCTAGAATCGATCAGGTAAATCTTGCCAGCACTTTGAAGGTGTACGATACTTCTATTGTAGTATGGTTATTAGCTACTCTTAGCTCTTAACAAGACAGTTAATCCACTAATGTAGAATGCACTGATAATCAATCAAAATACAAATATACTAATAGTCACATACAGGAAATAACTAAACCACTGTAATGATTACAGGAAGTAGAGAATAATCAATGTCTAATATAGTAGTTCATGCCACAGGAGGGACAGTCAATTAACATACATTTCAAGCACCAAGCCCAGGTATTTGAATGAATAAGTTCTGATCACTACTGATGTCTATTAACTGAGAAAAAGCCCACTGATCTAGCAGTATTTGTGTATTTTAATCATGTCCTTAGAAGCTGAGCTAGCCACCAGAGAATTTCAGTCAATGTGAATACATTCCAACTAAATGACTGCATGCAACTTCGATAGCAAACCTACTTCTTATACCCTCACTTCATAACCAGTGTGTGATACCATTGGCTTAGTGACTCTCATGTTTGTTCTAAAACAGCTCAGATGTGTAAGTGTAACAAGTTTCCTGTACCCATTCTTAATACTGAAGAGATGTTAGGTCAAACTTAAATGCTTGGCTTTGCTTAACTTATTTTTTTTAAAAGGTTGACTAATTGTGATTTTTACCAGCCTAAGAAATGCAATAGCAAATGAACCCCAGGCTGACCCATTCATCTCTATAATGCACAATAAAACAGTACAATATTACATCCTTACAGTGTGTACAGTGAACATCCAATCAAATACCATATTTACTAGTAGTTTATTAGTTTAACGAATTCACATTATGACATTGCCATGAAAATAATTAGCCCCGAATTGGGCTGTAACTTACAGTCAGTGAATCTCCCAGGCCAGCTACCACCTCCACATCAAAAGGTGTGAGCATGTTTACTGCAATGGAAAAAAAAAAGTGTAAAAGACTTTATGTGCACTTTGGGTTGGAGTATTTCAATACAAACAATAGTACTTTACTTGTGTTTGAACTAACCATTTGTAGCCCGTCTCTTTGGTTTATGTACATTGCACCTGAATGAGGAACCATATCTACTCTACAAGATAAACAATAATACTCAGAGAAATTGTATCAAATATTTTTTCCTTTACCCTTTTTGACACACTTAGGCTACTTGTTTGAGCAAGCTCCTTATCATCAAGTATATCATACACATCTCCATCATTATTGTCAAAATCTTCCGTAGAAATGGAGTGATCAGCCATAGCTGGCCATCCTAACTGAAGAAGGAGCAAGACAATGCCTCCCGCACACACAACTGTAGGTCCCATGATGTTGGAGATCTAGCCTAAATGATTCCAGGTGTACCAAGTACTGTTTTATAGACTAGCAGTAGACATTGACAGTTTTGATACAGTTTGTGAAGATGAGGAAGGAAGAGGTAAGTATATTGATTTTGATATCTGTTATAGATGTGATAACTGGCTCACAGTTAGTAAAGGTTTCTAAAAGTATTCCCATTAGAGGCTAATTATCTCAAGTAAAACTTGTTATGACTTTCTTTTTAAAAGAAATCTGGGCTGCGCATTTCTAAGTAGAGTGGCTAAAGATACCTTCTCAGTAGAACTATAAGTTGTTTTATTATTTTGAAACGGCTTTTTGATGTATAGCTACCATTAAATGGAGAAAAAAATACATTACCACTTAATAATTCTAGAACCTTATCTTAGTTCAGCTCCAATGACTCCATGACTAAACTCGGTCCATTTTTCAAGCATAACTCAATCATTTCATTACTCTCTACAAAATGACTGGTAATTACTTTTATTACACCATTACGATTTTATAAAGAATTGGGCCATGTAATTGATTGTAATCTAGTAGATCATCATTTCCTAAACTCACACAGACCAGAATTTTGGTTACTATCTAAAATTGAATATCAAGATGGCTGCTGCAATGGCAGAGCAAGACATTTTAGCATGGTTAAACCTACAGGAACCTACTAACAGATATAAGATATTTATCTTAAGGGATAAGAAGAGCCTTCAAAAACATGTGAGTATGCTTCGAGCCAAATAGAATGTTAATCAGCTTTAGTATATTTCAAGGGAAAACTTCCAACACAAGAAATGATAAGTGGGTGTGGTCTATAAGGTACCGTGTGGTTCAAGTAATAGACAAACTAGACAAACTCTATCACAACCGAGACTGAGAATTGATATTAATGAACTTGAAGTGTTAGTAATTTCCAGTAGCTTAGTGCTCATTAATGATGTTCACCTTCTTGTCAGGCCTTTCCTCAGACTTGACCACACATGACCCTGTTCTATGGACCACACATGGCCCTGTTCTGTGGACCACACATGGCCCTGTTCTATGGACCACACATGGCCCTGTTCTATGGACCACACATGGCCCTGTTCTATGGACGCACACATGGCCCTGTTCTATGGACCACACATGGCCCTGTTCTGTTGACCACACATGACCCTGTTCTGTGGACCACACATGGCCCTGTTCTGTTGACCACACATGACCCTGTACTGTGGACCACAAATGGCCCAGTTCTGTTGACCACACATGGCCCTGTTTTGTTGACCACACATGGCCCTGTTCTGTGGACCACACATGGCCCTGTTTTGTTGACCACAAATGGCCCAGTTCTGTTGACCACACATGGCCCTGTTTTGTTGACCACACATGGCCGTGTTCTATGGACCACACATGGCCCTGTTCTGTTGACCACACATGACCCTGTTCTGTGGACCACACATGGCCCTGTTCTGTTGACCACACATGACCCTGTACTGTGGACCACAAATGGCCCAGTTCTGTTGGCCACACATGGCCCTGTTTTGTTGACCACACATGGCCCTGTTCTGTGGACCACACATGGCCCTGTTCTGTGGACCACACATGGCCCTGTTCTGTGGACCACACATGGCCCTGTTCTAGGTGCTTAAATTAGATAGCCTCGTAGCCTCGTTGCAATGTATTAAGTAGTCATGCCAATTTTAGGAAGAGTTCTGGAGCTGGAATTTCTGCAGACTCTTCTCCTGATAATGCTTTATCTACAAAGAGACCTAGAATAGAAGAAGGAGAATTCATTGATCTCCCTGATTCTGCACCTACTTCTCCATGCTTGAGTCTTCATGCCCCTGCCGATACACCAATTTCACCCCCTCCTGCTTCTCCTACCTCTTTTTGTGGTGTTCTTTCTCCTCAAACTGCTCCTGTCCCAGGTACTCTTGCGCTAGCGCCTGCGGTTTCTAGTAATTCGTTATGTAGTAGCATGAGTGAGCAACTATGTGACGATATTGGGTTGCTTCTACAGTCAACCCCTCAAACCTCTATAAGGTGTTTTTCCTCAACATTAACCCTTAAGTACATGAGCAATTTTTACAAAAAAAAAAAGCAAGGTTTGTAATATTATTTGTTGCAGGCCAATAAAGCAAGGGAAAAGTAAACAATAAATATCAGAATACTCAGAAACAACTAGAGATTATTATAAAAATATTGAATGGTATATAATTGTTACTGGCCCCCTTAATTAAATTATTTGATCTAAAATATTCCGATTATTTTTACATTCTAATATTTATCTCGATAAACACTGCCTAGATTTACTAACTAATAATATCATTGGAAGAAGTTCCAGGTCTGGTAACGCCAAATACAATTTCTGCAACATATTCTTCGCCTACTTCACTACTGCTGGAGCAAGAAAGCGTTGGATTCCCGTTCGCCAGTAATAAGGCTAAGAACCTCAGCAGCGGTAAAATTTTCCGATCTAATTATACATATAGTAAAGCAATCAAAAGGGCCTTAGAAGCACGGGCGACAAGATGGTAATGTTGAAATGAAGCTACCGTTTGAAATCGCGCTAGAAAATATTCTTGAAAAATGTGTATTTAAAGTTACAAAATCGGTTGGCTATGTACTTAAGGGTTAAAGTACTCTATCTTAACTAAACACTTTAAGCCTAATAGCGATTTTAAGTTTCCTAGTAGATACTTAGATGGGTGTCAGAGGTCTTGTCAATTGTCATATTTAGAGAAGAATCCTTGGTTTGTATATAGCAAAGCAGAAGATGGTATATTTTGTCTACCTTGTGTGCTTTTTGCCAATAAGGATAATTTAGTAATTTAGGTCAGTTGGTATGCAAGAAATTTAATTATTGGACAGCAAAAACAAGTAAATTTTCCAAGCATATTTCTACCATTTATCACCAGCTGGCAGTCACCCAGGAAGAAGCTAAAATTCACAGTGCAGACCACAATTAGCTGTTGATAGTCTGCTTGTAAATAGTATATTAAAAGAAATAACTAAAATTCGTTCTATAATTAAACATATTGCGGATGCCATTCATTTGTGTGGTACACAAAGTATAGCACTTCGTGGGCATAGAGACGATAGCACAGCTGATCCAAGCAGTAACAAAGGCACCTTTTAGGCCTTACTTCAGTATTGTTCTTGAAAAGCATTTCAAAGAATCTGGACGGAATGCCATTTACACCAGTAAAACTATTCAAAATCAGCTAATTGAAATATTAGGAGATTATTTTAGAGATAATATAATTAGTGAAATAAAAGAAGCCAAGTTTTATTCTGTATTATGTGACGAAGTAAGTGACATATCTAATAAAGAGCAAGTTTCCATCGTTTTAAGATTTGTAGATAGTAAAGATTGCATAAGAGAAGAGTTTTTAGACTTTGTAACTACTGAGAGAGTAACTGGTGAAGCTTTGGCTGCTAAGATCAAAGAAACTTTATTGAAGTATGGTTTGGATTTTCAAGATTGTAGAGGACAAGGGTATGATGGAGCCTCTAATATGGCAGCTCAACGTGGTGTGCAAGGCTTGCTATTAGCAAAAAACAGTAAGGCTACCTACGTACACTGTAGTTCACATGTTTTGAACTTGTGCATTGTACAGGCTTGTAGTTTACAACCTATTCGAAATATGAACGGTGCTATCACAGAATCTTCTTATTTCTTTAAAAATAGTGCAAAAAGGCAAATGTTTCTTGAACGTGTAATTGATAAACGTACGAAGTTAGTTAAAGTAAAAGATTAGTGTAGAACTCGCTGGATATACTGTCATGAAGCATATGAGAGTTTTTTTGACTTGTTTAAATATCTTCATGCTGTAATGAAAGCTATAACCACTCGTGATACTACATATGGTAGTATGGACTGGGATGCTAGCACTATAGTGACTGCAACCGGTTTGCTGAAAATCTATAATAGCTTTGGTTTTATTTATGCTTTCATAGTTACTATGCATTGCATGTCAGTAATTAAACCAATTAGTATAAAACTTCAATACAAAACCAATGATCTTGCATATGCTTATATGAAAGTTCAGCATGTTATATCTGACTTGAAAGCCATGCGCTCAAATGATCAGCTCCTTCATGACTGGTATGAACAAGCAGAAGCTTTGGCTAATGACATTGGTGTTTCACCAGAAGTTCTCCTAGAACTGTTGGTCGTCAGCAAGGCCGAGAAAATGTGGAGTATGATTCTGCTGAAACATATTGTAGAAGAATGACTGCACTGCCTTTGTTAGATCATCTGATCCAACAAATGCAGGAACGATTTGGAGAGCATCAAATATTTGTATCTGAGCTTCTTACCTTAGTTCCTTCACTATTATGTGAACAATCAGCAACTTCATTAAATTTTGATAGACTAGTTGATAGATATAGAGGTGATCTACCTCAACCTGCACTTGTAGGTACAGAGATTTTTCGATGGAGAAGGAAATATGAACAGCAAAGCCCTGAAAATCGTCCATCCACTTTAAAGTTAGCCTTAGCCATGTGTGATAAGGAATTTTTCCCGAACATGTATGTGTTATTAAGAATAGCATGCACTCTACCTGTGACACTTGCGAGAATGAGCGCGCTAATAGCACATTAGCAAATATAAAAACTGCACTGAGGAGTACCATGGGACAGGAGCGGTTGTCATCCTTGGTCATGATGAGTATTCATAATGACATGCCAATCGATTTTGATGTGATTGTTGATAGATTTAAGTTGGTGTGTAATAGAAGAATTGTTTTGTAACTAGCTAAATCATAACCTTGAAATATACTTTAAAAGTCATCAGTTCTTCATTTAACTTCATTGCTTATATCACTTTAATACATAGCTAATGTAAACTTCACTTATATTTAAAATTGATTTCACATCATAGACTTCAACAATCATGATATCATAATATAGTTCTTCTTAATTCATCATGTATCATAGCAACTCATCACTTTTCACTACCAGCATAAATCAAAGCACTTAACAATATAACAGTCATCAGTTCTTTCTTCATGATTCTTTCAAGAAACTGTAAAATTTTCTACTATTACTTATTTCCCTAGCCCCCTAGCCCTAGCCCTAGCCCTAGCCCTAGCCCTAGCCCTAGCCCTTTAGGCATAAAAATCTCTGAGTGTGTATGATTTAACTGATTAGCAAAAAAAAAACAACCACCTTTTAAAATTTCTAGAGCCGCCAGAATGGTGACAATAATACACTAGCAAAAAAAAAAGAAACCCCTTTTCAAAATTTCTAGATCCGCCCCTGCATGGCCCTGTTCTGTGGACCACACATGGCCCTGTTCTGTGGACCACACATGGCCCTGTCCTGTGGACCACACACATGGCCCTGTTCTGTGGACCACACATGACCTGTACTGTAGACCACACATGGCCCTGTTCTATTGACAACACAGAGCCCTGTTCTGTTGACCACACATAGCCCTGTTGCTAGCATAGCTTCTGGTGGCAGTGTACAATTTCAGTACTGGTGCAAAAATGTTCCTCCATAGATTGTTTTAACTTGTAAAACAGGATCATTCATAATTCTAACATTTTTTTTTTAAATCCCATGATATTGCAGTGCTATAGATACACATTATTATTTATAGCCTCACAATCAATGTCATGAATTCTGAACTGTTACGTATCTCTTCACAAAGCACACCAAATGCAGTTAGTTGATTAAATATAAAATAGCTAACTATGAACTACTTTTTAAAAAAAAACAACAAAAGAACAAAAACAAATGAAATTGTCAGAACTGAACAATGTAACACTCTTAGTAGAAATGACACATCACTGAACCAACTTGGAATTGCTGTTTGTTCGAAAGTAAGGAAAATTCTGGAAAAAAAAAACAGAGTTACATTCTAAAGTGACCCTATAAATCACTTGGCTTACATTGTCTGGACATAATAGCTTCCTTTCTTGATCCCACGAAACTTCTTCAGTCTTCTTACCAACTGGTTGAAGCTGAAATATAATTAAGTAGCTCATACACATCATTCCTACTTCACATCAATAAAACAAGAGAAACAAATATTCTGAACAAGGCTGTCAGACTACTTAGCATATCCTTCATGATTGTATTATCATAAAATTAGAACTTTATTAATGTACATTTTGATAGAACTCGTGTATTTTTTATCAACCCTTCTCAGCAGTCTTTGTTGAAATATAATTGCTCAGTAGTTGCAACATCATACCATATTGTTCCAAAGAAGGGTAGCTGCAAAGGTATGAGCTTTCTGGCTGAAATGGAAACAGTCTGGAGCGAAGTAGCTTTTGTCTGGTACTGTCTTCTTGTACCTTCTGCCCCACAATTGACGTTTGGTTTGAGACTTTCTTTTTTTCCACCAGCTTTCTTTAGTCTAGGAAAAACACATAACACTTGCTATTTCAATTGATTAAAATTGACTCTTAGCACAGAATTAAAAAAAAATAATGCCTTTTCCATAACGAAGTTTTTGCGAAGTACCACATTAAATTATAATCACCCAAGAACTGACTCATCTGTGACTATTGATAACAAACTACACCATCCAGGAATCTGCTACAGCAGAGAGTCTGACATGTAGTAGAAAAGGAGTCAACTCTACTTGACTATGAATAAAGCATGCACTGGCTGGATTTATTATAACATACTCTAACACAGCCTGGCACATGAATAACTATGTATCTCTTGTCAACACCACTTCTCACCTCAATCACTTTCTTTAAACATTCGGCATGAAGCTATCCTAATCATGTGACATGATACATAACTACAATTACATGGACTTTGACCTGGTGTGTGCATGATACAATAGTTGTTCACGAATATTGAGGTTACGTCCATTACAATTATTTAGGAGATATTTCAATTTTTTGAAAAATAGTAATCTTGGTTTACGCTATGCTGATAGATTATCTATATGTATAATAATACGCTTGTGTGTCAGTAACGATGACAACAACGGTGATCGACGATGTGAGTATTCATGAATAATTTATATGAGTTGATCAGAGTTGGTAAAGCATCATCTTTACCTGAATGGGAAACATGTTTGACAAGAGATAAAAAACATCAGCAGTATTAGAACTTGCAACTGTCGATTGCTGGGTGTGCATACTGACCATTAAACCGGAGTTAAAAAGAAGAATAAGAAAAGAAAAACAGGGTCAGGATGGCTGAGGGAAAAAAAGAGAGCAAGAAGGAAAGCCATGGATAAAACTACCTTATGCTACTACTCCTAATTTACACAAGTTAATATGCCAGGTGCCACTATATGGCGTTTACACATTTCTAATCAATTCACAGCTGAGAACCATTAATTTGTCTATGTGCATGCATAAAGACACGTGTAATGTAACTTACTATATATGGTAGCTGTGTGCGTGAGTACATTGGCTGCACCACCACGGCAAAATCTTTCCTGTCATACGGTTGCTTCTTTTGAAATTGCTCAACAATAGCGCTCTATAATTAAATATATATATTTCAGTTCTTATTTTGATAGTTTAATAATGTGCTTGGATCCAGAGCCTCACCATTAAATTTCTCACTGATTGGGTATAGGATATAAAAAGCCGGAGACTCATACAGTGCACTAAAATCAACTACTAACCACAATAGTTACATACTAACAGTTTCTGGGAAAGTATTGAAAATTTGGGTGAAAGTAATTGCTACATACTCTTCTTAATATTCCATCAGCTTGTCACAGTGAAGGAAGCTAATAATATTATTATTATTATTATTATTGTTATTATTATTATTATTACTATTATTATTATCTCTTTGTCTACATTAAAAAAATATTATGCAAAGGGTTTAATTTTGATACAATAAAGCAAATTTATGGTACAAAATAACTCATTTCTCACTAGTTTAGCTTACATTGATGCTTTTGGCAACTCTACTTGCCAATTTAGGATTTGAGTCCACAGCACATGAGCAAAAAGATCTATATAAAATTAAATATAAGTGAATCCTCTTTTCTACATTGTTAAATAACTGTGATTAAATGAAGCACTAAAGGTGAGAACCCTCAGTGCTACTACACACTAGCTAGCTATTACAAAATCATCTCAGACCAAAATAATAATTGACTGGCTTCTAATGAAGCATCAATATAGCTCGAGCAATAAAAATGGTACTTGTAAACGCTGTCTTCATAAGAGAAGAAGCTGAACAGGTCAGAGACACTGCACCAGTCTAGATTCAACGCAAAACACTCCACTTCCAGCATTCCATTAACTTCCCAGCATAAAGCATAACTACTGCAGGCAACAAGAAATTATTTGCTCATGTGATACGGGGCATTATCCACATACATAAACTAGTACCTATGTGGAGCTGAAAGCTTCACTTTTTCTCAAATATCAGCCCAAAATAAAGAACAAAAGTAGCATAATGAAATGTCTTAAATCGTCATTCTGTAAGTTCCACTCCTAAATCAATGGTTAACTGTCAGTAATCTCCACAAAATCAGAGCATGACAGACAGACAGACAAATGGACAGGATGACTACTATAACCCTCTCGTGCATGTGTGCTGAAAGTTAATAACATAATATACAATCATTATGCATGCTCACTGCAATCACTCCAAAGTCCTACACATACTTATGCCAAAAATCACAGTATCCCTTCACAGGAGCAAGAATTGACACGTCCAGCAAGAGGGCTAAATTTATGAAAGCATACTTAACCTACAAAGTAAAGATGAAACAATGCATCACATCATCAAAATAGGAGAGAAAGATTTGTGGAAGAACTTACATTCCGTGAAAGATAATACAAGGCCTTGTGAAGATGTTCCATGTAATTCTCCACTGTAGTGGATTCCTGTCAATTAAAATACACAATGAATAATATTTATTAATCCAGACACCATTCCAAATTCCAAGCGCAAAGCTAAAAATATATAATATATTGCACCAAATTGTGAATCCAGGATTGTCATGGATAATTATTTTAAGCCTGCTTAAAAAAAGCCTGTGAAAGATAAAGAAGACATCAATGAATAAAAGAAGGCTGAGAAAGAAATTGTGAAGTAGTATTGGTTCTATAATGCAAAATACACAACCCATACACTGTGCCTTACACAAAGATTGCCAAGTAAGTCAGTGATACTTAGATGTGCATCTAATAAACTATTATTTAGAGGAACCTGGAAACTACTTTGGTGAAGGAAACCAGTTGGCCTATTTTCCATCAGCAGCTTCATTGCTAAAGTAACCAAGGACAATTGAATGACTATTACTATGGCTTGTAGGTGATTAAACATTATAGTCAAATGACAGAATTATTTAAGTCACAAAAATGTACGAAATCAACTATGTGTGACGAGGGAGGGAGTATAGAATGGAAGAATTGTATTTGGTAGCTACAATAGGGATGATGTACTGTGGAAACAGACAAGCAATATGCCATAATCAGAAGTGCTTGGACAATAATTTACTGTCGAATTGTCAAAATATTTGCAATTTAACTTCAATATAGTATATACAACAAATTGGCTTTTCAAGTAAACGATGGTAATAGTCGTGTTCTTTTGTTAGCTTTAGAATAGCTAGCTACTCTAGAATTTTTTCAGCACTTAAAATGTTGTTTTTTATTCTACAGTAATTAGTTCACTGTGGCATGCATCTACTCAGAATTTACTTAGCATTGGTAAATCTGGTTATTGCTCTTCAATGCGTCTTGACAAAGGCTTGTATGTTCAGTATATAAAGCTGTGATGTTCTTGGGGGGGCCCATACTGGATATAAATGGCACCACAATGATGAGGTTGTCATGACATTATTTCAGAAAGTGTAAATATACATAGCTAGTATGGACTCACACTATTCTTGCAGGTTGATTCATCACACAGATCGTTGGATCCTATGAATATTGTTATAACCTTCCATTTCCTCATTCCTGTCTGCAAATTATATCATTCAGTTCAAGTTTCATGATACCATCTAAGATTTGTTTTATCATCAAAGTTAATAGGTATTTACCAATCGTCCCATTTGATGAACCAAGTCTTGGGCTTGACCTAGCAAATTTCTGAAATTACCAACAAAAAGGCCAGTATATATAATATATATACATATTATATACAGTAATTATTATACGGGTCAGAGTGGGATATGGTGAAATATTTCACTAGCAGGCTAATTTATTTTCATGAGCCAGAGGGGAATGAAAATAAAGCCTGAGAGTGAAATATCTAGCCTTATCACTCTGCCAGAGAGTGTAGCAGCTGCTCTAACCAGGTTGAGTACCTACACCCTAGGAAGGTAGGAAGGTAGCTGTAAAAACCAGATAACTAGCTAGTTTGGGAGTTGCTATAACTACTAGGGTAACTAGCTTACTGTGAAATAACAACTAACTGTGAAATACCTTGAGTTATTTCACGGTCATGTACCTAAAGATATCATTGTAAAGATATCTAAGGTGGACTAAATATATTTATTTGTCATATTAATTCATTTCTATACTACAAATGTTGCCTTGTAAAAATGACCTACTTCACATGAGCACCAGTCACTGCTCTGTTCAATGCTTCTGTCTGCCTTAACAGTTTCAAATGCCTTGAAAACCCAAGCAAGTTTGGATTGAACATCTTCAGAATGTCTACAACATTAATAATTGTGAGTAATTTTGTTATTTTAATGGATCAGTAATAACCATTCTATTTTATGAACCATTTCCACCATAGGTTTCTATATCATCACTTGTAATTTGTTGATATATATCATTATTACAAATTGCAGTATAAAAACACGAACAAACTCACTTGGTAGTGTTGTCACTTTTGAGAGTGTTGAGGTTCCACCAATGCTGTAAATAAAGATGTTTCATAGACATACCTAAACACTTCATTACTAGTATCGAACCCTAATTAAAAACTTACCTTTATAACTCTACTTTGTACCATAACAATCTTACCTCCATGACACTCCTTTGTACTCAAAAAAAAGACCAAACGGTGTTTCAGCTTCAGCACCCAATGCAGCCTGGAATTATTCAGTTTGAAATTTTGTCAACGTTTATGCTGCCTCTTTATGGAAGCTACAGACATTGCTATATTATTTATTATTTTGTTTTATTAAGATAATTATAAATTTATGAATTTTTATTGAGGATGAGCATACGAAATAGCCAATTATGCCAGATAAATAGTTTAGAACTTACAGTTAGTGAGTCACCCAGTGCAGCTACCACTTCTACATTGAATGGAGACAGTCGATTAACTGCAAGACAGAAAGGATACTTGTAAAATAAAATGAGTATTCTTATAGTTTCTACCAGACAATATAATTATTAGCAAATAAAATACATGTTCTATTCATTGAGTATTTACCATCACTAGTTTCCTTTGGGATGTTTCTTTTGCAGTGTAATGCAGACCCATATGTGCCCTGCATAACACATAAAACATCACTATGAGCAGCTGCTATTTCAATTGTGTCACATCATCACCACTTTATGAGCTCTGATGTGGACATTGTTTTCATAACCATCCATGCCTCCTCCAGTGTCACCATCATAATCATTATCAGGACCCATGGAAGCATAGTAACCAGCCTTAGCTATCCAGACAAGTTGAAGAAGACAGAGAAGATCCCAAAAATGCATGGCCTCTAGAAATTGAAGGTTTGATCTAGTTCTGTGGAGGGATTACTTGAATAATTAAGTCAGCAGTGGTAGCAGTGTTAACAGATTCAGTAAACAATGTTGAGCAACTTTCTAATTCAACTTAAACTAAAATAATCACTATAATCAGAATGGCTATTCAATCTTCTAATGCAGGTGGCCATACTCTTCTCAGCTAGCAGCCTTCGACCACAAGTCATAGCTACAGCCTACCTTATCTGTTTTGAAGCCTCTTCCCTGCGTCAAGTATCCTGAATTGCTCAAATAGGTTACTCTCTGCATATACCACTTCTGTCTGTGTGTTGGGATTTCACTGCTTTATACACCATCATATTGAAACTATTGGACAAAGTTCACTTTGGGCATAAATTCAATAACAAAAACAGGCTTAACTTCGAGGTACTGATATTGTTTTTGTTTTGTTTCTGCTCAGACATTAAAAAATTACACGAGAAGCTCCAGCTATATTTGATTAGAGCTAGCTAGCTAGCTGATTGAACACATGCTAGAGAACTGAAACATTATTAATTGTGGCCATCTGCATTCTGAAGCTAATAATGGATGCAATCCACTCAATGAAGCAGTCAAATTCAAATTGAGCAGACATGATGCAAACACATGAACATATCTTGGTTAAACACCTTTCAGTTCTAATTCTACGAATGTATCCTTATAATGATAAGTTGCATTAGGTCCCACATGGACTCCCATCAGCTATTGCCTGAACTCTTGCAGTTCAGGACTGTCCAGCAAGTGGAGGACTTGTATCCAAACAATGTCTGTTAGATGTGCATTGCAGAGCAGAACACAGAGAACTGTGCAGTGAAGACCAATAACGGGTGTAGAAGAAGTCCGAGTTCCAGAACGAGAAACCTGTCTGTCATGGATCAACAGGAAATCTCGTATAGTTGAAGAGTAGAGACTGGGGTCGTAAATCCCTGCTCGCTCTCCCACAGCCTGAATATTAGCTACTTGTAATAACTTAAATAGAATGAGTTTTTGACATATTAAGTCAAAACAGAGACATCAACGATTTCCGTGATGGTACAAGAACACTTTCTATTTACACTTATATCTTAAACAAGAGACTATGATGCTTTTTATTCAACTAAAAACCAGCACGAAGTTCTTGTTATGAAAATAATTGATATCTCCATGCCTCTTCCTGTACAGAGCACAGCTTTTATCCCCCATGCAAGGCTTATCATTCCCAAAAGAGTTGTGTTAGTTATTGAAATGAAACTGCTCTGCTGCTAAACCAATACTTTGCTTACAGTATCAGTTTGGCATGGATTCACACAGACTTCTCACCTTTACCCTTTTGAAGTAGTATGCTAACTTGAATATTTCATTTGACATGTTTTAAGTTATTTCATGTGTAATTTACCTCTGCCGCATTGCTAAATGTTCAACAATGTTCCAGTGATTTAGTAAAATGGTGGGATGATTCATTGAGCTCGAGCTCCACATTAGGGGATGTGAGATTCAGACTGGTTGGTATTAGGTAGACAGCATGTAAGTTTAACCATTCTAAGTTTTACTGGCTAAAGGAAATGCCTTTTATACCTCCTTTATGGATTATGACTAATACACCTTGTATTCTGTTGTTGTTTGTTTTTGTTTTTGTTTTTTGTTGTTGTTGTTTTGGGGGGGGGGGGGTTCTTTGTTTGTGCTTAAAAATGATAGCTAACTTTTTGGGAATAAAATATATGATCAGATTAAAAAAACAATGACTGCACTGTGCCAAGTATAGTCCCAATAACAATGTGTTTGTATTCTAATTCTATTCACCATCCTTCAGTCTAAAGAGTGTACATGCACATGTTTATTGTAACTCAACTCCAGTTAGCTAGGTAGACGGAAGATCTCCTCTGACCTTCTATCTCTGGTAATGTGTTCAATAGAAATAGCTTAATAAGTTGGTCATTATGATAATGATATCAATACATGGTGTTACTTTACTTACACATATACAGCTATATTTGTCTCAATACAACAAAATGGAGAACAAATGGCGTGTGTTAAATATTGCTGTTCACCCTGAATTAGTATTCGTCAAAAAGAATGGAAACTTCTAAAAAAAAAAAAATTTCATCATAATTAAAGAACACTAATTTTAGTAATAAGTTGCTCAATAAGAAGTAATATTGGTATGTAATTTAAGTTAAAAATACATAATAGGAACTTCATTTCTTAAAAGATGGATTATTTTACCTCTAGCTATATAGGAACATGAACCAAAATTATCTGGGAAGTCAAAGCATCACGTGAACATGTTGACTTTTAAGGCAGTCAGCTATAAAAACAAATATCTGATAGCTTTTATTCTAAATAAAATAGCTCATAACTCTTAATAAACTGCGGGGGGGGGGGGGGGCTCACTGAATCTGGGCACTTCAGTCTTCTGGGTTTCCCCCACTGAAAACCAGCTGTCTTTTTCCCGACTGGTTCCAACTATAGCACACCACAACATTATGTCATAAGTACACACACATCCACGACTACCAAAAATATATAGGAACTGTATTCTTGAGATCCACATTTTGATGAACAGACAGACGAAATTACTGCTTTAACTATCATGCATGTGCAATAAGAGTTTTAATTAGTCTCACACAAACATAATGCACACACCACTTAAGGGGATCCATTTGTTTAATTAAAATGCAAAATCCTTGCTCTTTTCTTTTCTTTTGTACACTCAAAGAAAAACACTTATAGAAATTGCTAAGCTTATATGGTTATTTATACATGAAAAGGAATTGAAGAGGATAGCTATAATGATTAAAAAGAAGCTAAGGAGCTCTTACCCTATAAATGAGGAAATTTCATTCCCATCTACCTGCTCAGACATATTCAGTTTCCTTCTAGTAAATGCTTGGATGTCTCACTTGACATAGCTGCTAATAGCTTCTAGCTAATTGCTTTATACATGCAATTCAATATAGTCTAACTTGAAATACTTGGTTCACTGCTAGAGAGTTGGTAACCTTTGTTGACCCTTTTGTGTATTACTAATGTATCATGAGAAAGTTCCAATTATTCGCAATCCTTAGATGTAACTAAATGCCTAAAATATTGAAACGTATGCATAAACCTAAAGAATGATAATACACTTGGCCCAAGTATACATGATTGTATTATGATAATGTTGAAAGTAGTGTAACTATTTCAAAATGTAAATATAAAACTACAAATATGCATCCTTCACTCAATAAATGAACACATTTTCAGTTTTCAATATATCTCTATTTAATGCTGTCCATTGTGTGTTTTGACGTACCATGTTGTTCCATAAATGTGTAGCTGCCAAAGTGTGAGATTTCTGACTAAAGTGGAAGCAATCTGGAGCCAAGTAGCTCTTATCTGGTTTATGTCTCTGCATCACAGAAATGAAAACAAAGAAGGAAAAATAACTACTTAGCTAGCAATGTTGTTAACAAATCACTGTAGCTAGCAACTTTAACTAAGCCGGTTCAAAATGGGGATTAAAGCTTTTGTCCATGTACAAGTTTACATCTTAAAAGGCAGAATACCAATTAAAAATACTTGACAGGTAGGAGAGATCTTGTTAGAGGTGAACAGTAGCTTAAGAGCCAGTTGGAGTGGCCAGGAACTTACTCGATAAGGAGCAGTCGTGTTGGCATAGAGAGGCTGGACCACCACAGCAAAGTCTTTCCGATCATAAGGGTGCTTCACTTGGAAATCAGTGATTATGGCACTCTAGTGCAACAAAAAACAAAATTTATGTAATAATCAGGGAACTTGAGAGGGGTCAAATCAACATTTTTGAAAATTCAGGGGGGTTTCATCGCCATGAAGTAGATGAAATTTTTATGGCAATTGTCACTATGAAGGTCATAATAAAATTCAGGGAGGGCAAAACTACTTTCAGGATGACAAAATGTCCTCTAAAAAGGCTTAAACAAATCCCCGATATAATTAATCAATTTAATAGCAGCAATTCTTGTAATGAAGCCATGTTGAAGTTACTTGGTTAAAATTACATTTTGCAGCTGCTGTGTTTACCATAGAGCATGAGTACTCACATTGATGGCTTTATACACTCGACTAGCCTTTTCAGGTTGATCCTCCATAGCACAGGAACAGACTTGGCTGGAAAATAGAGACAATATTAATTTATTTCTCATTTGCTACTCTATCTCCTACCTGTGAACAAAATCACATTCCAGTCCCTTCAGTGGAGCCAAAATGGACACATCTAACAAAAGTGCTAGATTAATAAATGCTTTGTCAACCTGCAATTATGAAAAATACAGCAAAACTACAGTTGCTTCACAAAATAATATTACCAGTAGTCTGTCTGTCCATCTATTCGTTCATCCATCTGTCAGTCTGCGTATATGTCTGTGTGTCTGTCTATCTGTCTGTCTGTCTGTCTGACTGTCCGTCTGTCTGTCCATCTGTCTGTCCATCTGTCCGTCCGTCTGTATGTTGACTCACAAGAGGCAATAGGAAATGTTGAAAATGGTAGGAATTCTTTAAAATCGTTCAAGATAGTGGACTCACATTGTCATGAAGATACTTCAATGCTTTGTGGAGATGCTTCATAAATGCCTTTACTGTTACCTCAATCTTTATAAAATAGAGAGAAAGTAAGCGGCAATAAAACAATTTTACCCTCAGGCTCGACCTCATTCTTGCAAGTGTCTTCTCCACACAAGTCATTAGAGCCTATAAATATAGTGACAACTTTCCACTCCTCTTCAATGTTTTGTACCTATAAAATTATTCGAAAACAAAGAGATGTATTCACTGATGTGGTACACTAAAAAGAAAACTCAGTTGAGAATGACTGAATCTTTGAAAGTACTATATTGTCTGAAGTTGACATAACAATGTATTACTCCAGAGATGATCAGATAGCTAAAATTTGAGATGACATGCCTTAATACAACACATTTCTGTAAGTCAGTGGAACTAATAAGAGTTAAACTAACCTTGTGTTTCATTTTCCTGACTAGATCCTTGGCTTGTCCAAGCAAATCTCTGAATAAACATTGATCACTATCAATCTTGATGTATAGGATTTTACCGAGTGGGCCTTAATTTTTAAATGATGCCCACTTATTTCAAATTCATTGCTTCTTTTTTTTTTTTAATCTTGCCCCTATATTTCTCAAAGGTTAAGTGTACATGTTACTTACATAATAGTAAAAATATTGTTGATAATTATTAGCCAATAGTTTTAGTGTACTGGTCTTACTTCACTGTAGCACTTGTGCTTGCTACATTGAAAGCTTCTGTACTCTTGAATGGTCCTCTTTTCTTTGAAAATCCAAGCAGGTTCGGATTAAACAGTTTCAGAATGTCTATACATTAAACACATCTATAATGCACCTTCAATGGCATAACATTATCTTAAATCCAAACACTAAAAAGAAAACGGCTGCCATTTGTAAGTAGTAGCTATATGACAGTGTTTTCTTGTCAAGTATCTAGTATGCTCTAGAGCCTATATGTTTATTGCCATTCAAGCTATTAATGCAGACCTTATAAATTCTGCAGTTGGGACAGTATTCTGAGCAATATTAGGTATTAAGTAAACAAGGAAGAATAGCAGCATAACCCTTATTGTATCTAATAGTTTATCTTACTCGGTAGTGTTGTAACTGTAGACAGACTTCCCTTTCCCCCAATACTGTAAACAAAAACAACAAAGAAAACCAGACACTTTTAGTAAGTGGATTGCTATCCAACACACAAATAAATGGCTATTGACCTCCATGATTCTCCTTTGTACTCGTAGAATAAAGTCATAAGTGATTTCGCACCTTCTCCAAATGCAGCCTAACACAACAGGGACATAAACAATATGTACACATAAATATTTGCCACAGCCACAATAATTGCTTGTCTTTACAGCTTTAAATAGCCATAATTCATCTTAAAGAGAAGTGTAAGCCAATTGTGTGTAACCGCCAAGATAACAATGTTAATATTAGAATGCAGAGTGTCAGGGACAACCCCCTAGAAGGACAAGGGGGACCAGCCCAGACAAGCCAGACTGGAACCAAGGGACCTGATTGACAAGTCGATCATGCTTAATGGACCCCCCTTAATCACCCGTTAGGTGTTAATGATGTTGTGACTCATTGTTTCATGTTTGTGCATATTATTCTTGTGATTTTTGTAGAGTAGCTCAGTCTGACAACAGTTAGAACAGCTGCATTTTGATTGTTACTGAACATTTCAAATTATTATTACCTAAGGACTGTTCGACTGGTCAGATTCATTGTGTGTTGGAAGCTCTAGCTATCGACAGAGTAGAGCATTATTACACAGAGCATCATACAGTGCTGCTTCTTCTTCTTCTTTTTTCTTTTTGTCTCGAAATACTAGTAAAAACAAGAAGCTATCCTCATTGGCTTTGGGTATGTTAATAGTGTGATTTTGCAGCAAATGTATGTCACTATTGCACAGGAGAAAGCTTACCGTGATGGAGTCTCCCAGAGCAGCAACCACACCCACATTGAACGGAGATAGTTTATTCACTATACAGAGACAAATTATAACAACAGTTATATCCCTCACAGTGCTAGCTATGAATATCATTACCATCATCAGTAGGACCAGGGTTGGAAGTCTTACAATGAAACTCTGTTCCATGCATCTTATCCTTGAGTCATGATCAATGATTACTCCTACCATACTCTCAGCACAGAAATTATCTACTCACCTTTCTCTTCACAGCAATAGTCTTCATATTGTGACTTTCATTCACCTTATCTGGAGACTCCATTGAGTATAGCGAATTAATAGCCCCGAGTATTAGAAGGAGCTTATAAAAGACCCCAACAGAGAGTAGAAAGGACCCCATATCTTAGCTTGATCTTTTCTGATTAACCTTCCCCTAAAAGCTATCTTCTAATAACTAATCATTAGAACTTTATGTGTATATGAACTGTTTCCTGTTTGCACACTGCCTGAAAACTAACTCACAAGTTTTGACACAGGGATGGAGTCACATAACTCACAAAGGCTTGGCTAACCACTTCCTTTATTTCACAGCTGTCTGTGGCTTCATGAAGAATGGGAAAGCTAACTTCCACTGTAGGAAGTTTTATCTAAATAGTATTCCTAATCCAATACAAGTCTACTCATAAAAATGTAGCTAGTATGTAATCAGATTCCTCATTGTTGGATTGAAAAATCAACTGGCCTGCTCTATTCATGTTCATATCCACTTAAAACTGATTCCAATTCATCAAAATGTTGTGGACCTCTAACTCAATATCAGCACCCCTACCTGGGAGTTTCCTTAACAGATAGACTATAATCCTTACAACTCTACCATTGATCCCTCCATAGATTCTACTAGCTAGCCAAGCAAAGTACCAGAAAAATATTTCATATATAAACAAAATGTAGAGAATAAGAAATGATATGACAATGAGAAATGATATACTTTTGATCTGCTGTTGGCAGACAGACTGCAGACCACATTGACTAAATCTTGCATGAAATCTGACCATCATATTCTGAAATGTGTGTGCGTGTGTGTGCATGTGTGTGGCATTCTCGTGTGTTAAACTCCATCACTATTAATTAAATGTTCACAAAGTATTATGTAAGCATATAACATACAAAAACATCTCACAAAAAAAAATATTTCAATTATTACTTTACTAAAGTTCCATCCAGTCATCATTCCATCCCCAGAAACATCTCGATTCTATATTGTAGGAGTTGTTCCCTAGACTAATACGAAGCCATCCATTCTCTCCCCATTGCTCTCCCCCTACAAATGCAAATAAAACAACTAAAATACCAAAACTTTAATAAATCTCAGCATTAGCTGTGCATGACACACATAGCTTGTCTCATAGTACATACCATGACTCAGAAAAAATCACTATGAATTTTATAGACAAAATGTAGACAATGTGAAATGATATGTACATGTTTACTCTTCACTTCACATGCATAACTACATTGGAAAGATTACACTTTCCTGATTGGGAATCACTTTCACCAGCACAAAACATAAACAGTCCAATTATCTCTACTAATCGTTTTTTACACAACAGCTGAAACTTTCACTCTCTCTCTCTCACTCTCTCTCTTCCTCTTGGCACACACCTATGTTTTCTTCCAATCTTCACTTTCAGAGTGTGTTTGTGTGTGAATATGTCTTAAGTATGCTGTAAAGGTAAGCATAGCTATAGACATGTCGTCGTGTGGTAACAGTTTAACAGTCCAAGTGGTAACAGTTTAATAATCCAAGATGGTTTTAAGTTATAAATGATGGATGTATCTACGCTTATTAAGTGAAATTATTTCATGGGAATAAGGAATGATTTGGAGGAAGACACCCACCATCCATCAACTCACATGAATTTCTTACTATCCAATATTCATCGTCATTTTCTTTTCCCCAACCGGCCACCGACACCACATGGGAAAAGTCCTGATTAAAAAGTTAACTGAATGATCACACATCAAAAATATTTATCTGACATTCATTGTTGACATTACACATACCCGTGGGTCTGCAATTTCAGTGAGGATACCTGCACAGTAATTGTGCCATCTTTCATCCACAGCTACTGCACAAGCAATTGGTCCTCGATTGCAAATCTCTTGTTTCATACTATCTTCACCAGATACTTCGCCACATTCTTTGACTTGGTACTAAAAAAAAAATAATAAATGGAACTATAATGTGCATATATAAAATTAAAAAAACATGAGCAAATCTACAGTCAGCTAAAAATAAAAACTAGACCAAAGTTTCCTTCAATTGAGCATCAAGCCCTAGCCCTAGCCCCACCCCTAAACCTAGCCTTAGAGTAATAGAGAATTAAATCTGGTAGGTACAGTGAACTTCATGGGTCAGTAATGAAGGTCCACGGTTCGATTCCTGGCTGAGTCCCACATTTTAGTCAATATTATTCCTTCTCTTTCTACTTTTCCCTCCTTCCTCTTCATCTCTTTATCACGGAGGAAAAATGATTGAAAAGTATGTAGTGGTACAATTATGCAATGACACAGCACACAGAGATACAGAGCATTGGTCAACGGTACTTAGCCGACATCTAGTCCCACCCTAGCCACACCCCTAACCCAGCCCTAGTCTTCAGGAATAGAGAATGAACCATTAAAAATAAATCTGGCAATGCTTTCATCGCATAAAAATGTGAACTTTTACTTTTAATCTAACTTTTATAAATGTTGTTGTCACACTCACACCAAATTATGAATTACAGTAAGAACTTCAGATATCCGAACTTCAATTATCCGAACACCGAACACACAAAATCAATAGTAGCACATGCAGACACAAAAATTGCTTGGCCACACCCCTTTATTGTGCTATTAATGCATTTTCTATGGTGTTCAGTTATCTGCACATCAAACACTTCTCAATCCCAACGTGTTCAAATAACTGAAGTCTGACTATACTTAGCTTTTGTTGCTGTTGTTGTTGTTGTTGTTGTTTTACCTGAGGATATTCAGACACAGCATAACATGATCCAGATGAATCACAATTTCTACAAGTGTACTCTGGAGTGCATTCTTGTTTCTCTGCTACATAATTGGTGCACGAGTCTTCAGGAAGTCTGGTCTTGCTGCTGTTCAGCCAGGAGTGAGCTTTGAGCAGGCAATCTTGAGCAGTGCCATCACACTAAAATCAAAATACAAATAGCAACAAGGAAGCAGAAGAATAGCACTTATGTCACCTGCTAGCATAAATTGTTATGATTTATCTTTCTATGAAAATCTATTCAAAACTGTAGTGGCATTCATTCAAAAATAATAACAACCAATTCACAAGATGTGTTCTCTTTCTTTTATAGGCTTGTTTCCCAACAGTACAGAATATATTAACACAGCCAAAGGAAACTGCAATGCTACAATTTCTCTCTCAAAGACCAACACAAAATCCCTTTTTCCAAGAAACTTGGAATTTTCCCCAACAGTACAGAAAGAAAACTGCCATATTACAATTTTACTCTCAATAGACCAACAGAAAAATACCTTCTCCAAGATACTTGGAATTTTTTCAATTTACTTTCCTGTAGTTTTGTTTAAAGCTTCTGAAGTCATGCTGGTCACCGCTTAGTTTCAATTTAACCACACAACAGTGGAACTAGTTCAAACAACTTATATCTCATTCTTAATCAAAACTTTACCTCAACACAATTCACTAGAGCTTGTGGAGAAATGTTTATGTTGGGGTATGACGATTTCCTGGCCCATTTGATTCTATCACTCAATGAAGAAGCCACAGCCATTGCCCAGCCAAAGCTAGAATCTAATTTTAAAATTTTAAACATTTGAATAATGTGTTGGACTATTGGAGCAAGTTGTTAGTGTCATAGAACTCATAGATCAACAAATCAAGGACATCTAATCTTTTGACAAACAGCCAGACATTTTATTGAGAATATTGATAAACAAGTACCCCACCACATAGTGGCGCTTGATGTATTGCAAAGTAAGAATGCAGTAGCACTAGGTATCTTGCTCAGTTATCATTCTCTACCATTGGTTAAAGTTACATAAATTTCCCTCTCCTACTCTCTTTTTTTTCTGAACCATCTGAGCTTTTCTCCTACCCCACCTCTCCTATCTTCAGCTCTTCTTCTTGAGTCATGGAACCCCCTTTTACTTTGTCTATCTCTCCTGCTTCTGAATTTTTATCCTTTTGTCTACTTTAGCCTTTCTTTTGAAAACTAACCCCGGCCTTTTCTCGTCGATTTCACCCTATAATTATTCGCTCGCCTTTTTGCCTTCTCTTCCCTTCCATTTTAAACCTATACCGCCTTACCTCGCCGTTTCCATCCGCTTTTCAGTTACGATTAATCGCCTTTTACCTTCTCTTCGGTACTTTCGCCTTCTTTTATGAAACCTACGCCGCCTTCCATCGTCTATTGCATGCACCCGCTTTTTAGAATTAACCAGCACAGTTTACTGACTGTGACGATGCTTTACCGAACCGCACAAAGCTCCTGAATTATTCATGAGTACACACACCGTCGTCGGTCGTCATTGTCGTCGTTACTGGCACACAAGCGTATTATTATATTGATAAATGAAAATGAATCCAAGATACTACTCTTTTTATAATGCACAAAATGTTTCTAAAATTTTCACCATGGATGGCTATATAACTGTTGAATAACTGAAGTTTCTATGTATCACTTTCTATAGAGCATCATAATTGAACTTTTTATATATATATTTAAACATTTAGCTGAAACAATTGGCAGACCCCTTGCACCATCTATATTAATGTGGCAACCACATAAGAATATTATCTCAGATTTTATTGAACTCACTTTTTGGAGAGTTTTGGTTTCTAATGATTGTTGTGAAGTCTTTCCTGCCATTGATTTTACGATAGTCTAAGTAATTGGAATCACATGGTGGTTGAGACGCTGTAGATATGGGATGTACCTGAAGTTATGAACACAATGCATGAACCGACAGACTATAATTGTATTATTTGCAGTAGAACACATGAAAGTATGTTTTCTTTCACTAATATCAACCCAACCACTGTTGCATGTCATGTTTGTTGATGTGCACTAATTAAAATATTCTAATTCATGTCATTAAAACATCTCTTTAATGTAAAGATGGTGTGCAATTGCAATAATATCTAGAACTCACCAACTTTCTCTTATCTTGATACTTGCATGTAGTGTTTGATGCATTTAAGATGTTTCCTGGTAAACCCCAGCTGCAATCTGTCTCTAGTCCCAGGTTGTTCTACATAATATAATTATCCTGAAAGATGTACAGTATAGTTAGCTAACTATCTTAGACACACCTCACCTTATACATCTTGATCTTGGCAAATCCATGCTCCCCCCAATAGCTACCCCAAGAGTTTCGCACATACCAAAAGTATGTTCCATTCTCCTTTCCCCAGCCAGTAACCTAGAAGAATCAACAGGGGTGAGATATATAATGCATATAAACCTGACTATGGTTTTCTCAAACTGAATGGGTAAAGCATCGTCTCAAACTGAATGGGTAAAGCATCATCTCAAACTGAATGGGTAAAGCATTATTACATTTTGCGGTTAAGGAAACGAAGGCCATTAGAAATGACAGCTATAAGCAGATGAAATCGGTTAGGAATGGACGGAGAAGGCAATAGTGTTCACAAAGCTTAAAACAGAGCGCTTGAGAAGCAGGAGAGATAGACAAAGGGAGAAGGGAATCCATGACTTAAGAAGAAAGAGCTGAATAGAGGAAAGGTTATAAAGAGTTAAGATGACCCAGGATGAAAGAGATCAGGAGAGAGAGAAAATGATGTAAGTAAATCAAGTAGTAGAGGATGATAAAAATTGATAAAAAACATAATTTATTTTAAAGTATATCAAGTGCCACTGTGTGGCAGGGTACCTGCTTGTAATCATAATATTGATAGTGGCAAATCAAATGAAGGACCAATTTGCAGATTCTATTAAACTTATTACTTTGTGCACCTCTTATCACCAAGACTACTGAAATCAACACATTTGGCAGAAGAATTTTTGGTACACTCACTAAGAGTGTGCTCCAGTATCACTAATACTTGTAGCTAAATGTCGCCCCAAGTACTTTCTCTTACTGAAACTTCATGGTTTAGAATAACTGGTAGTATGTTCTTTTCTGAAAAAATGCCACCCTTGTAGTTGATGAAGGATGTTGTGGCTTGGACCCCACATGATATGGGACCACGTTGGCATATCTCGTTCTTCATGTTCTCAGCTCCTATTACTGACCCATAATTGCTTATTTTGTAGAGTAATGGCCGCTGTGGATTATCCTATGGAACAAACAAATACAAACAGAAAATATATACCAGTACATTATGAAGAAGAGGATGGATGGAAACTATTATGATATCCTGTGCCTCTTGTGCCAATTAATCACTTACTTTGACACCCGGCCTTTTTCCCGTTGTATTGTTAATTCGTTTATGGGCAGAGAAAGACATCTTGATCTCTCCATCTGTGATCTAATGAAAATTAAATTATGAGTATAAAATTTATGCCCAGCTGCTGGATGGATGACAAGAAGAAATAGTTCATTATTTCTTATGAAAATGACTGTTCCACTGCGTTAATTTGTCTGATTTTGTTGCCATGCCATCTCTATTGGCAATAGCTTACTATCAAACCCTTTAACAACTTTCACAAAAGAAACACTTCCAATTAATCTAGCTATATGGTAAGAATATGATTAGAAGAAGGTTACAATTTCCAATCCTGCTGGATATATTTGGGACTATGGACTTTTAAATTACCTTTGAGTCTATTCAATTTGAGTAAAAACCTTTAGCTAATTATAATATCTAAAATATAAGTTTTCATAAAAACACAATATCATGCTCAGCAATAAAATGACTTACAATAGTACCACAGTGCATTACAAACATACTACAGTAAGGCTAACCAGTCTAATTCATTTCCCATCAACAAACAAATATACTAACTATAGCATCACAAATGTGATGGATAGTTTCATATATATATAATTTTTTTTTTAATCTGTACTTGCTGGTGAATGAATGGAACAAACTAATAAACCAGAAAGAATTACTTTCAAACAAATCATAAAAATAATTTATTTTACAAAAAAGGGACTTTGGCCTTAGTGACTTTTTATGTTAAATAGGATGCTTATATACTGTATTTCATGCACTTCAGCAATGTACTCCTTCTTTAAATGGAAAACGCTCCATGTTGAATTAGCTAGCTCACTGTCTCTCATCAAGCATTGCCAAACAATCACTAATTCACAGATAAAATTCTCACTTGGAAAGTCTCACGACCTTTTGTGGAGTAGAGACAGCTTGAGATTTGTGGTACACAACTAACAAATTCGGTTAGTTCCTATAAAAAGAGGATTGCTGGCTAAATTTTCATTTTCTTAGCTAGAAATCCTCATTTGAAATCTAACTCTTCTTTGTTAAGCAACAATTGACTTAAAGCTTTCCCTATGATTAAACTTACTTCAGCCTGACACATTGTACAGACACCTTTGTCTACACACACTCCATCCTTTCCCTAAGCAACATAATTAAGAACAGATGGACATCTTGTTGCTTATTGTTGTTTTCTTTTTGTTTTAGACCTGAAAACTCACTTGATAATTTAGGCAGGATTCATCAGGAACTCCAGTGTCTCTAATGTAAGGATAAACTGCTTTAGGGTTGCCCCCTCTGCAGCTTCCTTTATTAACACAGTTTATCAGAACTTGTGGTGACAGGTTAATTTGTGGGAACGTATTACTATACATGATGGAAAATCTATCATTGATGGCAGAAAGTGGGGCAAATGCCCAGCATCCACTACAGTCTTCACAAACAACAACAACAATAACAACAACAACAGTAATTAGAGTACCACTTGGTCATCGTGCTGTCATAAGTTACTAATTGCGGGATGTGTTCATTTTTTACTTCAGAAAGGTAATTAATGCCATAAGCATTGGCCCAGTTCCACGATGCTGGAAGATTATCCTCTACCTGTAAAGGTTTGCCAGGATCAGCTCCTCCAGGAAAAGAGGCTGAAAATATAGCATTTGTCAAAAGAACACAATGTCAGGTAACATAATGGTGCTTACTCTTTGCAGAGCGGCACTTTGTAAATGACATGCTGCCATTACACTTCATGTCTTCATTGAACAAGGCAGCAAATAAGAGGAGTAACAGAGACAGCAATGTCATGATTCTGCAACCAACTAGCAAACTCTGGGAGTGGCTTGTAGCCAAATACACACGCTACACCTCATGATTATCACCGGCCATTGTCTCCATGCCTTTTTTAGCTCTGGAATTTAAATGATGGCCATTCCTTCTACTAGCTATCACAGCAAACTTCCCTTCCCACACATTGTCTGATTAGATTTGATACAAGCATGAACATAGTAAGTGTGGTAACTGATAAACTGTGTAAATTATCCCCATTATTATAACTATATTCATTGAACACTTAATTACCATGGTTTTTCACTTGTTCATCCATTTATTTTATTTATTTATTTTTTTTACAGATAACAAAATTCTAAGTGATTCAAAACTTTATTTTTTAACTCACATGTCCACAAAAATAACTTAAAGCTAGCACTGGCCAGCACAAACATACGACACCATCATATCAAATGTCTAAACAAACAAATATACAAACAAAAATGCAATCATTCGCTACACAATATCACTATCTTTCACAGAAGTTGAGTCTTTGAGCTCATCACAAGACTTAGAATCTTCTACCAATGGACTGGTGCAGCCAGACTCAATCGTAATAGACGCCACCCGAGGGACGTCCGTGTCAAGTTTGTGACCTATCTTCTGTAAATCAGGACTGAAAGAAGTCTGCTCGCTTGGCTTCACATCAAGAGCAACAAACACATTATTGGAAGTTAACAAGTTCCGCCTTCGACGCAGCCGCGAGGAGGAAGAAGAACCTCCTTCTGATTCTTCAGTCTCACCACACAACATGTCCAGTTCACTGAATGACTTCCTAGTCTTACATTCCACACTGATATTGATTGTGCTCGTCCCGTTTGGAGAGAGAAGAGCCGGATAATTATTGCTTATTGTGGTCCCTCTGCCAGTCTTGGTGCTAAGTACACCACCCATATCTTGCTGACCGCCCACGGGACACTCGATGGGTGTCACAGGAGTCTTGTTCCTGGAGCCTACAGGATTCACTTTCACAAGCTGGATGGCCCCATTTTTGGACTTTGACCTGGTCACTGTTGCATTGGGAGTAAATATGGATGTAAAGTAGCTTGGGTTCTCCTCAGGGTTAGTGGTTGGTCCAAGAGCAGCCTCATTCTGAGTGTGTTTTCTTTTCTTTATAAGACGTTCTATTTTCTCCTTATCACGAGCTAATATTTTGGGTGATCGCTTCAAAGTGCTTGCATTCTGCTTGCTAGTGGCCATTGGTTGATGCTCTTTAAGTTTGCTACTACTTCCTGAAATGACGGGCTTAAGGGGAACTTCAGCTGTTGCAGCTACTCTCGATGAAGCTATTTGTTTCGTGGTCGGAGATTGTTCCACTGGTTTCAAGGGCAGTTTCTTGGGCTGAGCTGCTGTTCTTAAAGATCTTCTGGCAGGCACTACTGACGCATCAGAGTCAGAATGATTTCCTCCTGTATTATTACGATCACATTTACCTGATATTGACTGATCCCAACCATTTAAAGAAGATGATCCAGATGCAGACACCAATCTCTTTGATGTCCTATCTGAGATTAGTTTTAATGATGCCACAGAATCATCACTCAGTGTTCTTGATTCTGATGGCTTCTTTAAGAAACCATTCTTACCCAATATTCTGTTAGAAGTTAGCTGCTGTGGTTCACTCTTTGAGGATGAGTTTGAAGCACTGGATCTAGTTAATCTTCTCTTGGGAGGAGCACTATCATTGTTAGTTGTAGAGCGAGATGTTGGGACTGGAGTTGGAACCACGCCACAGAGTGGTGATCTGGGATCATTGGAATCAGAACGGGAACGTTTAGGAGTTGACAGTTCAGAACCACAATCACTGTCATCTAAAATAACATGAACAATTAAAAAAAAAAAAAAAAAAAAAAAACAGCAACAAAAATAAAATTTAAAAAAAAATGAAAAAAAAGCATCATATACAAAAAAAAGGTATCTTGGTTAGTGATTATTAATCCCTATTGTAAAACTTTACTCATAACCACCAACCCAATCAGTCATACTTTGACATACTGTACATACCAACATTCCATACTCGTAAACTAGTCGCAGAACTCCTTACTAATTAATGGTATGGAAAGGAAAGAGAGTCATCTAGTACAATAACATTTTCAACCACAACCAGAGATGGTAACTACACCAGCTGAGATGGTGACTACACCAGCTGAGATGGTAACTACACCAGCTGAGATGGTGAGTACACCAGCTGAGAAGGTGACTACACCAGCTGAGATGGTAACTACACCAGCTGAGATGGTAACTACACCAGCTGAGATGGTGACTACACCAGCTGAGATGGTAACTACACCAGCTGAGATGGTAACTACACCAGCTGAGATGGTAACTACACCAGCTGAGATGGTGACTACACCAGCTGAGATGGTAACTACACCAGCTGAGATGGTAACTACACCAGCTGAGATGGTGACTACACCAGCTGAGATGGTAACTACACCAGCTGAGATGGTAACTACACCAGCTGAGATGGTAACTACACCAGCTGAGATGGTGACTACACCAGCTGAGATGGTGACTACACCAGCTGAGATGGTAACTACACCAGCTGAGATGGTAACTACACCAGCTGAGATGGTAACTACACCAGCTGAGATGGTGACTACACCAGCTGAGATGGTGACTACACCAGCTGAGATGGTGACTACACCAGCTGAGATGGTGACTACACCAGCTGAGATGGTGACTACACCAGCTGAGATGGTAACTACACCAGCTGAGATGGTGAGTACACCAGCTGAGATGATAACTACACCAGCTGAGATGGTAACTACACCAGCTGAGATGGTGACTACACCAGCTGAGATGGTAACTACACCAGCTGAGATGGTAACTACACCAGCTGAGATGGTAACTACACCAGCTAAGATGGTAACTACACCAGTTGAGATGGTAACTACACCAGCTGAGATGGTGACTACACCAGCTGAGATGGTGACTACACCAGCTGAGATGGTGACTACACCAGCTGAAATGGTGACTACACCAGCTGAGATGGTGACTACACCAGCTGAGATGGTGAGTACACCAGCTGAGATGGTGAGTACACCAGCTGAGATGATAACTACACCAGCTGAGACGGTAACTACACCAGCTGAGATGGTGAGTACACCAGCTGAGATGATAACTACACCAGCTGAGATGGTAACTACACTAGCTGAAATGGTAACTACACCAGCTGAGATGGTGAGTACACCAGCTGAGATGGTAACTACACCAGCTGAGATGGTGAGTACACCAGCTGAGATGGTAACTACACTAGCTGAGATGGTAACTACACCAGCTGAGATGGTAACTACACCAGCTGAGATGGTGACTACACCAGCTGAGATGATAACTACACCAGCTGAGATGATAACTACACCAGCTGAGATGGTGACTACACCAGCTGAGATGATAACTACACCAGCAATGCTGTACTTAAGGTTTATAGAAACAAACTACCAACTGTCAACAGTGAATGTATTAAGAAAATTTTATTTAAAATGAAAACCAAAGGAGCAAACCCTGAGTGCCAACTATACACTAGCTAGCTATTACAAAATCCATTCCTCAGACCAAACTAATAATTTATTTGGCATATACCTAGTCAGGTATAAGCTTGTGCAGTGAAAATGGTATATGTAAATGCAGTCTTCACTAGAGGAGTGAACCGTACCCAGACACCCTTGTGCATGCGCGCTGAGGGTACAAATTCTTCACTACATTTTTAATTTTTTACCTACACTGACAAAAAAATGTTGGCAGAAAAAGAATCCTTGACTAAAACTGAGGTTAAAAAGTGCTAAACAACGCTTGCGGTATAGACATTGCCACAAGTCATTTAGAACTGAATCACATGACACTATTGACTACAATTAATTGACTACAACTGACTACACTGCATACTATAACTAAAATTACCACATTATATTCATCCCCTAGACTCACTTTGAGACAAATAGCGT